>Ga0256827_10002167_pt1 | contig 12668 bp, 11 predicted proteins | sample CV84metaG_FD_185977 | JGI IMG/M metagenome (GOLD analysis project Ga0256827, IMG submission 185977) | Hydrothermal vent microbial communities from East Pacific Rise, Pacific Ocean - CV84 | ecosystem: Environmental > Aquatic > Marine > Hydrothermal vents | place: Pacific Ocean: East Pacific Rise... | reverse complement strand
TTATAGGATTCTTGGGAATGTTGGTAAATTTCCTTAATTACAGGTTAGATATTTGGTTTGTTCAATATTATAAAGGGGCTTATCAGTTAGGATTGTATGCATTGGTTGTGAATTTTGCTCAACTTATAATGATGTTTTCAAAAATTATATCATCAGTAATGATACCTTATTTATCAGAAGATAATAAAAAACAAAGAGTAAAATTCTTTTTACAATATTCAAGAATAAATTTTGTAATTATTACAGTTTCGGTAACAATTTTATTCTTTATTGGTGATTTTTTATTAGTTTTTTTATACGGAAAAGATTTTATTGATTCTGTTTTACCATTTAAAATTTTAATTTTTGGTATGATTTTTACTGGTTCGTCGCAGTTATTTTCAAGTTATTTATCTTCGTCTGGTAGAAATGATTTGTGTTTATTTGCGAATATTATTGGTTTAATGTTTACGGTTGTCTTGGATTTATTGTTAATTCCTAAATACGGTATTGTTGGGTCAGCCTATGCAACATTGTTTTCATACTTCTCAATTTTTTTGGTTTATTATTTAATATTAACTGTAAAAGAAAAAATGAGTACTTTTGAAATCTTTATTTTAAAAAAACAAGATTTGAAAATTTTTAAATAGATGAAAAAAATAATAATTATAGAATTTGTACATTATCAATATGCTTTAACATTAACGGAGCTTTTTAAAGATAGTGAAATTATTTATGTTTTTTCTGAAACAATTTTAAATTCATTAAAAAGATTTCAACCAGAATTTAATATTGATAATGTATGGATTTATCAACCAAATAATTTAAAAAATAAATATGATGAGTTAATTAACAGAATTAATTCAGAAAATCCAGATATTTTGTGTATTGATCCTATTTTTGATAATTTTAAATATTTTGCCGAAATTTCAAAAAAAGTAAAATCAAAAATTATATTTACAACCCATAATATAAATACGTGGTTTAGACCAAGTATCAGAGGTTTTAGGGATTTTAAAGAAAAAATTTATAAAAAAAGAATTATTAATAATTCTGAGTTTATTGCTGTTGAAGATTTTATTTATAATTATTTAAAAGATAAAGAGCCTAATTTGTTCAATAAATATAAGTTTGTATATATACCATATACCATATATTATGGTAAAGTTAACAAAGTAAAACGGAGTGATAATAAAATTAAAATTGTTTTACCCGGTTCAATAGATAAAGAAAGAAGAAGGTATGAATATATAATAAATGTTATTAAAAAACTTGTTTTAGAAACAGATAAATTTATTTTTTCTTTTGCAGGTCCAGGAATTGGTGAATATGGGGGAAATATTATTAAACAGTTAGAAGAAATAAATAATAAATATTCTGGCTCTATAATATATTTTAAAGAGAAACCAGATCCTGAGCAATTTCGGTACGAAATGGAATCGGCCGATATTGTTTTATCAACAAGTACAAAATACTTTTACACGTTAGGAACTAAAGAAATAATAGGGGAAACAAAACCAACTGCTGCTATTCACGACATGATTTCGTTTGTTTTATCAGGAATATTACCTTCGCATTTAAATATACCTGAGGAGCTTAAAACATCATCTATGCAATATAAAAATGAAGATGAATTGTATAGTTGTATAAAATCTCTTCTTGATGAAAGAAAAATACAAGAACTTAAAGAAAATGCTCAAAATAATTCATTAGAGTTTACTTCTGAAAAAATTTTAAATAAAAATATAATTAAATTTTATTGATGGAGTTGAAAAAAAAAACAATATTAATTATATCAAATGAGCCATGGGGAGATATCTGGTATTCGAAGCATAATTGGGCATATGAATTATCTAAAAATAATATTGTTTATTTTATAAATCCATCAGGTAGATGGAGATTAAAAGATGTGTTTAAAAATAAGATTACAACAACAAATTATTCAAAATCATTAAAAATATTGTCTTATAAAAATAGATTACCATTTACTAGATTTAAAATATTATTTAATTTAAATGAAAAAATAATTTTTAATTCGTTAAATAAATATTTAAAAGATAATAAAGAAATAATATTTTGGACTTTTGATCCATATAGATTAATTACTCCAAATAAAATAAATATATTATTTTCAATTTATTTTATTGCTGATAAATATCAAATACCAAGAGAAGAAATTTTAATAAGTAATGTTGATTATATTTTTTCGGTATCAAAACAACTTACTAAGGATATTAAAAATAAAAATGTATTAAACCTTTCGCATGCAATCGCAGAAACAGAATTTATAACAGATAAGAAAGTAGATGATAGATTTATATTATATATAGGTAATATAGATTACAGATTAGATTATCAATTAATTGAAAAATTGCTTCAAGAATTTAAAGATGAGAAATTTTTATTTATAGGTAAAATTTCAATTATTAAAGATAAAAGTTTTGAGAAGATTTTTATAGATAAAAGATTTGTAAATATAGAATATAAAGAGCCTATACATTTTAAAGAACTAAAAAACTATATTGCATTAGCAAAAGTTTGTTTAGCTCCAATGAAAAAGGAAGTTCATGGAAATAGTATAAATCATCATAAGTTATTACAATATTTAGCTTTGGGTAAACCTGTTTTATCTGCTAAATTTGATGATTATAAAAATAACGGTTTGTTAATAGAATATAAAAATAATAAAGAGGCTGTTGGAAAGTTACAGGAATTGATGAAAAAATCAGAAGATGAGGAAATTATAAATAAAAGGATTAATTTTGCAAAGCAGTATTTATATTCGAGTTTAATCATAAAGATTCAAGATTTTGTTTGATGATAAGAAAATAGATTTAATGATAGTTGGTGCTCAAAAAGCAGGCACTACTTCTTTGTTGAGATATTTATCGGAACATCCTAGAATAAATGGACAAATAACTAAAGAGTTTTCGTATTTTATTGATGATATTGAATATAATAAAGATTTTAATACAGTATTTAATAATTATTACAATAATAAAAGTGCTAAAGTAATTGTTGCCAAAAATGCGGGTTTATATGTAAGTGAAAAAGGATTAAAAAGATTAAAGAAGTATAACCCTGATTGTAAAATTGTTTTTATAATTAGGGAGCCTGTTTCACGAACAATATCATCGTATAAAATGGAAGTAAATTCAGGTTGGTTGAAGCAGAGTTTCTCAGAACTACCATATGAAATAGAAAAACATAAAAAAGGAGAATACAGTTTAATGTATAAGCTGTTTGTTAAACAAAGTCTATATGTTGAGAACTTAAATTTAATTTATAAATATTTTGATAAAAATAATGTGAATGTATTTTTATTTGAAGATTTAAAATCTAATTCGGAAAAAGTATGTAAACAGATTTTTTATAACTTAAAAATTTATGATGATTTTGTACCAAATTTTAAAATAATTCATAATAAATCATCGTTTGTAAAAAATCAGAAATTAGAAAGTCTTTTACATAAATTGAGAAATGAAAATAATTTGGTGAAAAGAATAATTAAAATAATAATTCCATTTAAAACATATTTATTTTTGGTTGAAAAAATTAATAAAATTAATAAAACTAATGAAGTGACAAATGAAATTATTATCGATAATGAAACAGTCGATTTTTTAAAAAGTTTTTATAAAAGATACAATATGGAATTATCTAATCTTATAGGGATTGATTTATCGCATTGGAATAAGTAATATGCACGTAGTTTTTACAATAGTAGACGAAGGGGCCGTCCCTTATTTTCAGTGGTTTGCACAAAAAGTGAAGCATGAAGGTGAACATAAATTTTCATTTGTAGCATTAGCTACAAAGAAAACTGAAATGTTAAAAATAGTGGAACGAATAGGTTGCGATACTTATTTAATATATTTTGATAACAAGAACAGAAAAAAAAGTATGATATCTGCTTTTTTTAAGTTATTTAGATTATTTAAAAATATTAAACCAGATATTGTTCAAACAAATCTTTTTGATGATTCGTTACCTGGGCTTATAGCAGCAAGGTTAGCTGGTGTAAAAAAAAGAATTATTGTAAAACAAGACACAACTTTTCATTATTTTTTTGCACCTAAATGGGTTAAAGCGGATAGGTTTAATAATTGGAATGCAACCGATTTGGTTCCTGTGTCAAATGAAGCAAAACAATTTATTATAGAGAAAGAAAAGGCCGATGTAAAGAAAATTACAATGATACATCATGGGATTCCATCAGAATTATTTACCAAAAGTACAGAAGAATATAAACAGCTTTTAAGTAAGAGATATAACCTTAATGAAAAAATAATTATTGGTACTGTTTCGAGGTTAATAGAGTGGAAAGGTTATAGATATATAATAAATGCAGCAAAGAAGGTAATTGATATATATCCTAATGCAATATTTATATTTGTTGGCGAGGGTGACCAAAAAGAAGAACTTATTAAATTAGCTGAAGAGAATGATGTAATTAATAATATAACTTTTACGGGATGGATGGATAGAAAATTAATACCATCATTTTATACAATTTTAGATGTTTATGCACATGCTGCAATTTATGAACCTTTTGGGTTTGTAATTCCTGAGGCAATGATGAACGGGGCTCCTGTTGTTTCTACACCAACCGGTTGTGCTCTTGATGCAATAAGGCATAAAGAAAATGGATATCTTTGTAAATATAAAGACCCAAAAAGTTTAGCTGAAGGAATAATTTATACAATTGAAAAAGGTAAAGAATTTAAAGAAAAAGGAAAGAAAACTGCACTTGAAATGTATGAATTTGATGTTATGTATGAAAATTATTTAAATCTATATAAGAAATAATGACATCAATAATTATACCGGCATATAATGCAGATAAATATATTTCAGAAACTATTAATTCTGTTTTAAGTCAATCATATGCAGATTGGGAATTAATTATTGTAGATGATGGTTCTACTGATAAAACAGCAGAAATAGTGAAACAATTTTGTAAAAAAGATAATCGAATTAAATATTACTATCAAAAAAATTCAGGAGTTTCTGTAGCGAGAAATTTTGGTTTAAATAAAGCAAAAGGTGAATATATATCTTTTCTTGACGCAGATGATATATGGTTAAATGATTTTTTAATAGAAACTACATCTTTTTTGGAAGAAAATCAAAAAATTGGGGTGGTAAATACAAATGTCAGGTTTATTAATAAGAATTCTGAGAAGCTTGATATCCTTTATAGTGGAGTAGATAGCGATTGTATTAATGATATGCTTTTTTTTAATCTTAAAAACAAAACAACAGGTCCTTCAGGAACAGTTTGTCGAAAGCAATTTGTTAATGATATTAATGGATTTAATTTGTTCTTATCAAATGTAGCCGATAAAATGTTTTATCTTGATTTATCAAAAGTAACAGAAATAAAGAATATTGATAAGGTATTGTGGTTATATAGGTTTCACGAAAATAGTATGCATAAAAATGTTGATAATATTATTAATGATTATGAGAGTTATATTAAACAAATAGAATTGAAAAGATATATTATTGATGGTTATGAACTTAAACACTTTAAAAAAAATATTTATAAAATTTGTTTAGTTGAATGTATAAAGAATAAAAAGTTTAATTGTAGTTATAAATATTTAAAACGGTTTATAATTTGATGAAAGATCTAATAAGAAAAATATTGTTTTTTATATTGTATTATTTAGGTATTGGTTTTGTTTTAAAGAAAAATAATACAAAAAATAAATTAATACCTGTATTATTGTTTCATAGAGTTTCTAATGATAATGACAAATATTGGGAACCAATTAAACCGGAATATTTTGAAAAAATAATTAAATTTTTATCAAAAAAATATTCATTTATTTCAATTTCGGATTTGTTAGAAAAAAAAGTGACAGATTTTAATAATAAGTGTATTATTACTTTTGATGACGGATATAAGGATTTTATTTTAGAAGCATTTCCAATAATAAAAAAATATAAAATACCCATTACTTTTTTTATAACTTCTAAAAGTATTACTGAAAATAAAATAATATGGACAAGTGAACTGAATTATGTTATTAAAAATACAGATAAAATAAGCATCATAATTGAAGGGAAAGAGTATTCATTGAGAACAGAAAATGATAAATTACAAACGGCAAAAGATTTACTTTTTATTTTAAAAAATAAGCCAAACCATATTAGGATAGAATTATTAAATAAAATTAAAAGTGAATTAAACTATATAATGCCTAAAGATATTAGTATGTTAACGTGGGAAGATATAAAGCAGATGTCTAATGTCATTGATATTCAGTCTCATTCTGTGTCTCATCCAATGATGACAAATTTGAAAAAGCAAGAATTAGAATATGAATTAAAAGTATCTAAAAACGAAACAGAAAAAAATATTAATAAAAAAATTTCGTATTTTTCTTATCCGATTGGAGATTATAATAAAAGTGTTATTGATGAAACGAAAAAATATTATAAATGTGCCTTTGTTGTTGGTGATAAAATGTTAGATGCAAAAAAAATAAGCGATTTAGATTATCTTTATAAATTACCACGAATAAATATTACTGATAAAAATATTTATGAATTATTTTTCAGAATAAATGGTTTTCATCTACTTTTAAAAAAAATAATGTAAAATGTCAGAAGTAAATAAAAAAGCATATAATTCAACAACAGTTGTAAAAGAATATACTCAAAAATTATTTTTGTTTAAGGGAGAGAAAGAGTTATTAAATCTCTTAAAAAATAATAAAAATAAAGGTAAAATGCTAGATATAGGTATAGGAACAGGTAGAACAACGCATTTTTTTGCCAGTAATTTTGAAAAATATATAGGAATTGATTATGCATCTCATATGATTGAAATTGCTGAGCAAAAATATAAACATTTTGACAATGCCGAATTTTATACATTAGATGCTACTAATATGTCTGTTTTTAAAGATAATGAATTTGATTTTATACTTTTTAGTTTTAATGGTTTGGATTGTGTCTCATTTGATGATAGAATAAAGATATTAAATGAAATTAATAGGGTAGGGAAAAAAGGTGCAATATTTTCATATTCAACACATAATATTTTTAATATTCCAAAACTTTTTTCATTTAATATGCCTCGAAATCCGTTAAATATTATTCCTGAATTTAAAAGATATAAGAAAATAAATAAAATTAATGAAGGTCTTGATAAGTTGATTAAAAAACAATATGATATTATTATTGACGGAGATATTGATTTTTCAGTTCAATATTATTATTGTAATATGAATTTTGAAATTGATACAATCTCAAAGTTAAATTTTAATCCTTTTGAATTTTTGTCATTAAAAACGGGAGAAAAATATTCAAGCAATACAAACTGGGAGAAAATTACAACTCCTTGGATTTTAATAAATTCATATGTCGAAAAATAATAAGATATTATTTAAATATAACTTATCTGACAAAGAAAAAGAACAAATTATAAAATTTTATAATTCTTTTGAATTTATTTCTATTAATCAATTCACTTGTTGGGAGGAAATTAATAATCCTGAAAAGAATATTTGTTATTTTATAAAAAAATATGGTAACAAAATAATCTCATACTCTGTTATTTTAGAAAATAAAAAAATAGCATATATTAATTATGGTCCTGTTTCAGATAATAATGATGAGATTGCTTTTGCAATAAAAGAGATAAGACAATATTATAAAACAAAAAGGTTTTTTAAGTTAGTTGTTAAGCTTGGAGTGTTAAATGACGATGTAGATTTAATTCAAAGTAAATTTAATTATAAACAAAGTAATTATCCATATAATTGGTCAACATTAATTATTGATGTTAGACAAACAACAATTGATGGTATTTTTAAAAGATTTTCTAAAAATCATAAAAGGTCAATAAAAAAAGCTATAAAAAATAATTTGAGTGTTGAGCAAATAGCAGATGATAAGGAGGTTAGGCAGCTTTCAGACATTTATGATAAAATGTATGATAATAGAAAGATTGTTAAAAGTTTTAAGAATACATATAATGTTTTTTCCGGAATTAATGATTTGTTTAAGAAAAATAATAATGGTGTTATTTTAGGTGTTTTTAAAGGGAAAAAACTTGTTGGTGGGTTAATATTGCCAATACAAGGAAATACACTTTATTATCAGTATGGTGTGGCAGATGTTGAAAATAGAAATATTCCAATATTGCATCTTGGATTTTTTGAAGCAATTAAATTTGCTCAACAAAAGCAATTACATTTTTTTGATTTCGGAGGATATATTCAAACAGTAGATAAAAACAATCAAATATATAATATAAATAGATTTAAAGAGGGTTTTAAAGGTGAAGTTTTGTATTATCCCCCAAATATGCATTTTGTTTTATCACCGGTTAAATATTTTATATATGAAATATTAAGAAAGTTATATTTTACTATTTTTAGATAAAAATTATTTAATGAAAAATCTGTTAATAATAACATATTGGAGTTTTAAAGATGCATTAGTTCAGACATATACTTTGCCTTATGTTAGAATAATACGTAAAAATATACCTGAAAAGAGCAAAATATTTTTGTTTACAATAGAACAGGAATTTCATAAAATGACTGATGAGGAATGGCAAATTGAAAAACAAAGATTGCAAAAAGAAAATATTTATCTGATACGGTTTCAATATTCAAAGTTTGGAATAAAAATGGCTTTTCGTTTTTTGGGAATTATCACAAATCTATTTTTTCTTATTATTACAAAGAAAATTTCTAAAATACATGTCTGGTGCACTCCCGGTGGTGCTATCGGTTATATTTTATCTGTATTAACTTTTAAACCTTTAATTATTGACAGTTATGAGCCTCATGCCGAATCTATGGTTGAAAACGGTGAATGGACAAGGCAAAGCAAAGCATTTAAGATTTTATTTTGGTTAGAGAAAAAAATGAGTCGTAGAGCAAAAACAGTAATTGCTTTAACCGAAGGAATGAAATATTATGCAAAAGAAAAATATAAGGCAGAGTTTGAAAATTATTATGTAAAACCTTCTATGGTAAATTTGCAAAAATTCTCATTTGAGGAAGTTGATAATAAACAACTTATTGAAGAGTTTGGTTATAAAGAAAAGATTGTCGCTATTTATGCAGGGAAATTTGGTGGAATATATCTGAAACAGGAAGTTTTTGATTTATTAAAAGTTGCTTGCGATTATTGGGGCGAGAAATTTAGAATACTAATATTAACGAGTAGTCCCGAAAACGAAATTTTTGAAATGGCTGAAAAATCTAATATTCCAAAAGAGATTTTAAAAGTTAAATTTGCAAATTATTCTGAAATTGAAAAATATTATAAATTAGCTGATTTTGCGATTAATCCGGTAAAACCTGTTCCTTCAAAACGTTATTGCACATCAATAAAAGACGGAGAATATTGGGCAATGGGTTTACCAGTCGTTATTACAAAGAATATTTCTGATGATTCGGATATAATTGAAAAAGAAAATATTGGTGCGGTTATAAAAGATTTAAATAATGATGAATATTTAAAAGCAATAAAAAAAATAGATTTATTATTAGGTTATGATAAGAAAGAATTAAAAGAAAATATTCGTAATATTGCAATAAAATATCGAAGTTTCTTAATTGCTGAAAAAATCTATAAAGATATCTATGGACAATAGTTTACACAATAAATGCCTTATATGTGGCTCGCAAGATATACAAAAACTTGAAAGATATTCTAATAATTTTCTTGTTAAATGTAAAAACTGTGGTTTAGTTTTTTGTGAGCCAATTCCAACAAAGCAGGAACTTGATGAATATTACAAAACTTATGCGTACGAAAATAATTATTATTCACCAATAACCAAACAGCGATATATTGAATTACTTGAACAATTTGAGAAATATCGAAAAACCAATAGAATTTTAGATGTTGGTTGTGGTAATGGCTTTTTTTTAGATGTTGCCAAAGAACAAGGTTGGGAGGTTTATGGAACGGAGTATTCTGAAAAAGCAATTGAAATATTAAAAGAAAAAGGTATTAAATCCTATAAAGGTGAACTTAATATTGATGATTTTAAAGAAGAAATGTTTGATGTAATTACTTCATTCGAAGTTGTTGAGCATATTAATAATCCTGTTGAAGAAATACAAAAAATCAAATATTTTTTACGAAAAGGGGGTGTTTTGTATATTACAACACCTAATTTTAATTCAATATCAAGATATTTATTGAAAGAAAATTGGAATATAATTGGATATCCTGAACATTTGACATATTACACAGCTAAAACTTTAACGGGTTTACTAAGGAAAAATAACTTAATAAAAGTTTTTGTAAAAACAACAGGTTTTAGTTTTTCACGATTTAAGCAAAGTAGATCAAGTAATATTGTTTTTGAAAATGCAAATAATAATTATGATGAAAATTTACGAGAAAAATTAAATAAAAAAGGATTGATATTTTATCTTGTAAAAATTATAAATTTTGTTTTGTCATTATTTAGAAAAGGCGACACAATAAAAATATTATTTATAAAACAATAAATAAATGAAAATATCATTAGTAACAGGAGGAGCAGGGTTTATAGGGGCTCATGTAACAAACGAATTAATTAAGTTAGGACACAAAGTTGTTGTGCTAGATGATTTAAGTGGAGGATACTTAGAAAATGTAAATCCTCAAGCTGTTTTTATTAGAGGTTCGGTTACCGATAATAAATTAGTTGAAGAAATATTTGATAAGTATAATTTTGATTATGTTTATCATTTGGCAGCTTATGCAGCAGAAGGTTTAAGTCATTTTATTAAGCGGTTTAATTATACAAATAATTTAATAGGAAGTGTAAATCTCATTAATGAATCGGTTAAACATAAAATAAAATGTTTTGTGTTTACATCGTCAATTGCGGTATATGGAGCAGGACAATTACCAATGACAGAAGATTTAACTCCAATGCCGGAAGACCCATACGGAATAGCAAAATATGCAGTAGAGCAAGACTTAAAAACAACAAAAGAAATGTTTGATTTAGATTTTGTTATTTTTCGTCCACATAATGTGTATGGTGAGTATCAGAATATTGCTGATAAATATCGTAATGTACTTGGTATTTTTATGAATCAACTTTTACAAGAAAAACCATTGACTATTTTTGGTGATGGTATGCAAACAAGAGCTTTCTCATATATTGGCGATGTAGCTCCGTATATTGCAAAATCTGTTGAAATTAAAGAAGCATATAATCAAGTATTTAATATAGGTGCAGACAAAGAGTATACTGTAAAGGAACTTGCTGAAACAATAATGCAAGTTATGGAAACAAAACAAGAACTGAAATTATTACCTGCTCGTAACGAAGTTGTAAATGCATATTCTGATCATTCAAAAGCTAAAAATGTGTTTGATATTTCAGAAAGTACATCATTAGTTAATGGTGTTACAAAAATGGTTGAATGGGTTAAAAAGCATGGTGCAAAAGAAACTCCAAAGTTTAAGAATATTGAAATATTAGAAAATTTACCAAGTATTTGGTTAGAATAAGAATTGATAATTTGAAAAGAAAAAATAAAATATTAATTTCATCCCCCTATCCAAGGTGTAGAGCCATCTCAAAGGTTTAGATTTGAGCAGTATATAGATTTTTATATTATAACACAAAAAACATATTGGAGTGGTAAATAATTGAGTATTTTGTATTTGGATATAAATCTTATAGTATATGTTGAAGAATGGTAAGTGTTGATATAGAGGTGTTGTAGTATATGGTATTAAAAATACGACGGTAGTGTTGCCTATTTGGTGTTAATCCAGAAATAGTAAAAGATAGCATAAACGGTTTTCTTGCGTGTACAAAAAGTGAATGGTTTTAAAAATTATATTTACTTATTGAAGAAAAAGAATTAAGATGTAAATTAGGTGAAAAGGGAAGATTAACAATTATAGATAAGTATTCTGTAGAAGCTAATAAATTAAAGTATTAATATTAAATTCTATGATTTCTTAAAAGTTTTTATTTCAGAAAAGAAATATAAAAGAATAAAAGCAAAAAAAGGTAATACTGGTATTTTGTATCTATCTAAAGCGCCAAAATTATAAGAAGTGAAACCAACAGCAAATCCGAAAAAGATCGAATAAACAAAGGCTAAAGTGAGAAATTCATTTGAAAATATTTTAGAGAACCATTTTAATTTGTATTTCCATAAAGTAAATAAAAATAATAGAAAAAATAATAAACTCTCAATACTCCCAATAAAAGTAACGGCACTATGTACTTCCCATAAATATGGTCTGAAAAAAGTAACATTTACAGCTTCAGGAACTTTTTTAATAATGCCTATTGGTGTATAATCAATTTCTCCTAAATTATAAGTAGAACCTCCTTGTACTGTATGCCATGAGTGAAAACCTTCTAATCTTTTTTCTATACCATCAACTTTATATTTACTACTTTGTGCCATTACGGTAAAAAGTATATAGCCTCCCAATACTGTAATTGCAAATAAAAATAATGGCGAAATAATCTTTCTAATAATATTATTATTAATTCTATTCTTATAAGTTAGATATAATGCGAAAAATAAACCCGGCATAAAGCCAATTAGTATATATGCTTTAAGTTTAAAAATGATTAATGCACTAATTATCATAATAACAATTGAGAGTATTGAAAATTTATTTTTATAAAAAATTTTAGTGAAATAATAAAAGAATATACCAAGAGCAGATAATGTAATAGTATC
>Ga0256827_10002166_pt1 | contig 12673 bp, 10 predicted proteins | sample CV84metaG_FD_185977 | JGI IMG/M metagenome (GOLD analysis project Ga0256827, IMG submission 185977) | Hydrothermal vent microbial communities from East Pacific Rise, Pacific Ocean - CV84 | ecosystem: Environmental > Aquatic > Marine > Hydrothermal vents | place: Pacific Ocean: East Pacific Rise... | reverse complement strand
TGTTGATAAAGAAAGCACTAATAATGCAACTGCAAGAGTCCAAGTTGCTTTTTCCATGAAGTCAGTAGTACGTTTTACACCCATTACTTGATTTCCTCCTGAGAAAGTAGAAGTTAATCCACCACCCTTAGAATTTTGTGCTAAAACAATAAGTATCATCAAGATACACACGATAAAAATTAGTACTGAAATAATATATAATCCCATTGTTGTTATGTTTTAAGTATTAGTTATTTAGTTCCGAAATTCGGGCTGCAAAGTAAGTGTTTTTTTCTGGATAAATCAAAATTAATTTTTCATAAATCTTTATTGCTTTTTCTTTGTGCCCTTGTTTTACAAAAAGCTTTGCCATTGTCTCTGAAACTAAGTCGTAATCTTCGTTTAAGCTTTTGTTAGCAAGCTTTATTTCTTCATTATACTCTTTGTCATCAGGCCTATTAATATTGGGCTTAGTTTTGATAAACTTTTCTACTATATCTATTGAAGAGCCCCTATCTATGGTTTTTGTTTTTACTTTAGCCTTTTTCCTTTCTCCTTTCTCCTTCTCCTTTTCCTTTATGCTCTCAACTTTAGCCTTTAGCCTTTCTTCCTTCTCCTTCTCCTTTATGCTTTCTCCTTTCTCCTTTCTCCTTTCTTCCTTCTCCTTTCTCCTTTTTCCTTTTTCCTTTCTCCTTTCTCCTTCTCCTTTTCCTTTATGCTCTCAACTTTAGCCTTTAGCCTTTCTTCCTTCTCCTTCTCCTTTATGCTTTCTCCTTTCTCCTTTCTCCTTTCTTCCTTCTCCTTATCCTTATCCTTTTCCTTTTCCTTTATGCTTTCAACTTTCTCCTTTCTCCTTTCTCCTTTTTCCTTCTCCTCAACCTTCTCCTCAACCTTTTCCTTTTCCTTTTCCTTTCTCCTTTCTCCTTTCTCCTTTTCCCTTTCTCCTTTTTCCTTTTTCCTTTCCCCCTCATCAAGTCTATCTTTTACATCTTTTATTAAATCTGCTTTAGATTTAATTTCTTGACCTTCCTTATTTTGTAAAGCCTTTGGTTGTGTAATTTCCTTTGAAGATCTAATAGTAGTATTCAATGGTTTTGAAGGACTAGCATTTTCCTTACTATTATTCTTTATTGAGTATTCAGAATATATAAAGTTAAAAAGGGATTCTCGATTTGAAATATTAGCTGCTGTATGAGCAAGCTTAGTTTTATATTGAATATCGTTATTAATATAAAGCGCTTTCATTAGAATAAATGAAGCAGCTTGGAAATATGGAAATTCAGCAACTATACTATTTAATTCTGTAGTTTCCTTTTGTAAGAAAGAAGTTTTGCTATTGTTAAGGTTATTGTAAAATTCTTGTTGAGTCATAATTACCAATTTACCAATGCTTTGTTAAATATATCTTGAGTTAGTCTAGCCATTAGTATTTCAACTAATTGGTCTTCAACACTAGAGAAGTTTTTTGATGCGTCGTATTGCTCAAAACTTGTAAAACTTTGATTAAATGATTCTTCTTCATTTAAGGTATTTACAAATTTTATTTTTACTGTTATTGTTAATTTATTAAGGGCAGCCTCCTCATTGCCTTGTATTGCAATAGATGCTGTTCTGTATTGTAAAATAGTTCCACTAATTTTTAATTCAGCATTTTGCTCTACTAAGTCTAGTTTTGTTTGATTTACAAATTTATCTCTTAAAGCATTAGTAAAATCCGGACTCAATGCAGGGTTAATTATGCTAGCTTTATTTGGAATATAATCAATAGAGATTGTTTTAGCTGTAATGGGTGCTCCAGTAAAAGAGTATATTCCACACGATTGCATTGTTAGCATTACAATTGTAAAAATAAGTACTATTGTTGTATTTTGTTTTATCTTTAATATCATATTTTTATGAAATATTATATTCTTTAATTTTTCTGTATAAAGTACGCTCTGAAATTCCTAAATCTTCAGCTGCAGACTTTCGTTTACCATTATGCTTTTTGAGAGCACGTTTAATAAATTCTATTTCTTTGTCTTGAAGAGAAAGGGATTCTTCTACAACCTCAGAGTCTTGAATAGGACCATCGTAAGAACCAGTAAAAACTTGTGCCTCTTGAGTAGGTTTTTCTTCAAATGATGTAATTGGATATGCTTCTGTTGTATTCTGCATATTGTAATCAAGATCTTTTGTTAAATCTTTAATTATCCTTGCATCAGAGTTTTGAAGATGAGCAGCCAAGTCCTCATTTTTCATCAAATCAGCCACGAGTTTTTTCAAATCTGTAACATCGCGTTTCATTTCGAAGAGTACTTTATAAAGGATATCTCTTTCGCTTAAATGGCTATCGTTTGGATTGTTGAAGAGAACAGGCAAGCGCGTGCTATATGTTTCTGGTAAATATTTTAGTATAGTTTCTCTATCAACAGTTCTATCTTTTTCAATAATTGTAATTTGCTCGGTAACATTCTTTAGTTGTCTAATATTGCCTTTCCATCTGTAGCTTATGAGTATGTTTTTGGCTTCGTCGTTTAGCTGAAGGTTTGGTATTCTGTATTTTTCAGCAAAATCTGATGAAAATTTTCTAAAGAGTAAAATTATATCTTCTTTTCGTTCTCTAAGTGCAGGAATAAGAATAGGGACAGTATTTAGTCTATAAAAAAGATCTTCTCTAAATCTGCTATTGTCAATAGCTTCTTGTAGTTTTACATTTGTAGCAGCAACAACTCTAACATTTGTTTTTAATACCTTTGACGAACCTACTTTCATGAATTCACCATTTTCAAGTACCCTTAAAAGCCGCGCTTGAGTGGCCATTGGTAATTCGGCAATCTCATCAAGAAAAATTGTACCATTATTAGCTACCTCAAAATATCCTTTACGACTATCAGTAGCCCCAGTAAAAGCTCCTTTTTCGTGTCCAAATAGCTCAGAATCAATTGTTCCCTCAGGAATAGCACCGCAATTTACAGCTATGTAGTTACCGTGTTTACGTTTGCTTAAATGATGAATAATCTTTGGAAAAGACTCTTTACCAGTTCCACTTTCTCCTGTAATAAGTACAGTCAAATCGGTAGGTGCTACTTGTATAGCTATTTCTATCGCCCTATTAAGTAATGGTGAGCTTCCTATTATACCGTACCTCTGTTTTATAGATTGTAATTCCATACAAAATTATTATTCATTCGCTAAATGCATATAATTGGTTAAAAAAACATGCATTATGGTAGTTTAAATTAGTCTACATTATTCAGATTTGTTGAAAAATGTAGAACATACAAAGTTATGAAAAAATGTAATGTGAAATTAGTTAGATTTTTCTTCCTTTCCATGTGCTTTTTATAAAAAAACTTAAAATTCCAATTCCAACGATATATAGTGGATAAATAATTTCTAATAGAATAAAAATTGGAAAAGAGAGTGACTTATCGAAGAATTTTGATGCTGAGAGCAGAATTGGTATATCAACAATAAGTTTAATGATGAATAAAGTTGGAAATATATACCAATAGTTTGTTGTTAGTAAAAAGATTGATATTAGTAGGGTGAAGTTAAATAAAAGAATACCAATTGCACTTTTACTAGTATGATTTACCTTATAATGTTTAGCCTTTGATGCCCATCGCAATCGTTGGTTAACAAATGCTTTTAATGTTTTAGGAGAATCAGTTTTTATTATTCCACTCTTGTTTTTTAAGAAACTGATTTCGTTTTCACCATATTTGTCAATAATATATTGCATCAGAAATATATCATCTCCTGATTGAATGCTGTTGTTATAAATATTATCGATGTTTTCAATTGCGATATTTTTGGCAAAAACCATGTTTGCAGCATTAATCATTATTGGTTTATTAATAGAGATAGCCCCAGCTCCACTTATTATGAGGCTCATAAACTCTAAATCCACTAATTTACCAAAAAATGAACTTCTATTTTTGAAAATTACTGGGCCTGCAATGAGCTTCTTTTTTTCTGTTTGGAGCTGTTGGTCGTAGCTTTTTAGTATGTTTTTTGGAATTCTACAATCTGCATCTGTTGAGAAAATAAATTCATTTTTAGCAGTTTTAATAGCCTCTTTAATTGCATTCTTTTTGCCTCCTTTAGATTCTAACAGTTGCCAGTCTTGATTATTATTGTAAATGAAATCTTCGACTATCTCTTTTGAATTATCAGTTGAGTCATCATTAACAAGTATTACTTCAAATAGGTGCTTTGGGAAATTAATATTAATTAAATCATGAAGTAGATTGTCTAAATTTTCAGATTCATTTCTGAAAGCAATTACAATGCTAAATGTTTGTTTTGGTGAAGAATTATCTTTCTGTTTAGATTCTGTAAGTTTCTCCCACCCAATTGTATAACTAATAATATTTTTAATATAAAATATTGTAATTAGTACTATGAAACTCAAAACGATTATTTCAATATTTATCATTTGTTTTGAGTTTTAAAGAACTTCAAATCTTTGATAAATAGTAACCCTATCAGTGCAGGAAAGATAATATTTATGAGCCAAATTAGGGTTGATGCTGCAAAAACTCCATTGTCAAGGTTAGAGTCAAAACCAAAATAAAGACTAAAAACAAATATTGCAATAGAGGTTCTAATTCCTATTTCCAAAAGAGCAATACTTGGCCTAATAGTATTGAGTAGAAAAATACTAGAAGTTAAGCCAAAGCCAATAAATAATGGTAGATTTTCTATACCAGAAGCTAGTAACAATAAATAAAATTGTAAGCTATAAATAGTGTATCTAAAGGTGCTGAAAGCAAGTGCAATCGATAGTTCTTTAAAAGAGAACCTTTGTAGGATGTTTATGTATTGTCTTACTTTTCTCCATTTTGATGGAATAAACCTGCTTAGAAGCGAAATGCGGTAATAAACTATTATGCTAATAATAATTCCAACAAAAAATGCTGTTTTTATAATGCTAAGCTGAAATTCTGTAATGTATTCAAGCTCTACTAATTTGTGAGAGAATAAAGTAAAGAATGCAATGCTTCCAAAAAGCAGAGTGGTTAATGTTTGGGCAAAACTACCCACTAAAGTTACCAATACACCTTCCCAGAATCTAGTTTTCTTTAGAACGAATACTCTTGCAAAGTAATCTCCAGTTCTATTTGGACTGACAGCACTAATGGTTGTTCCAACAAGAATAGCCTTCATAGATAACCAAAATGAAATATTCTCTTTTACTTTTAATAAGTATTTCCACTTAATTGCTTCCAATGACCAATTTAAAGGCATTAAAAGAATACTAATTATTATAAGTATTAGGGAATTATTGCTACTAATAGTTTCTTCAATTTCTGAAAAAGCAATCGAAAAGTCTTGTTTTACAAACAACTGATGAACAATAAAAAATAAAGAAGTAATAATAATGATACTTCTTATGATTATGTTATATGTTTTATATAATTTTGTTCTGTTCATACAGCTAAAAGCCAAAATATTGAGTAAAGATAGAATTATATTAGGAATTGACCCTGGAACCACTGTAATGGGATACGGACTAATTCACCAAAAGGGACAGAAAATAGAGCTGATAACTCTTGGCGTGGTAAAATTACACAAACTAAGCAATCACGCATTAAAATTACAAAAGATTTTTAAAAGAACACTTTCTTTAATTGATGAATTTCATCCTGATGAAATGGCAATCGAGGCTCAGTTTTATGGTAAGAATGTGCAATCAATGTTGAAACTTGGTAGGGCACAGGGTGTTGCAATTGCTGCAGCTCTTCATAGAGATATCTCTTATGTTGAGTATGAACCTAAGAAAATAAAAAAAGCAGTTACAGGGAATGGGAACGCTTCCAAAGAACAAGTTGCCGCCATGCTTAAAAGTATTATTGGACTTAAAGAAGTGCCAGATTTGCTTGATGCTACCGATGGACTTGCCACAGCAGTGTGTCATTTTTATCAACGAGGGCAAGGCAAAGCTGAAAAGAGTTATGGAAGTTGGAAGTCATTTTTGTCGGAGAATCCAGGGAGGGTGAGGAAGGCTAAAGGCTAAAATTCAAAGTTCTCAGTCTTCAGTCTTCAGTCTTCAGTCGGCAGTTATTAGTCATCAGTTCTCAGTCTTTAGTCTTCGGTAGAATGGATAATAAATGACTTCACAACTCAAATAACCAAATACTCGAATCATCAAATAACCAAACAATCAAACAACTATTTAATCCTATCTTTGCGCTCATAATATTAAACACTACATTATGATAATAACTTCTTCAACAAAGATGGCTGATGTTATAATACAGAATCATCATCTTTTGGCTATAATTGATAGATTTGGAATAAAACTTGGTTTTGGTGAGAAAACAGTAAGTCAGGTTTGCCAAGAGTATAATATTCCAGTAGATTTCTTTTTAGAAATAGTTAATACATTTAATAATCCTGAGTTTTTTACGAAACCTAATATGGATTCTTTTCCATTGAAATTGATTATTGATTATTTACGTAAGGCCCATGATTTTTATCTTAATGTCAAGGTTCCTGAAATTAGGCTGTTGATTAATAAGATGCTTGAAACAGATAATAAAGAGATTAAGAAAGCAGTATTATTAATTAGTAATTTCTTTGAAGATTATGCATCTCAATTAAGGCAACATATTGAAAAAGAGGATACTGTTGTTTATCCTTATGTATTAATTCTAGAGCAGGCTTACGAAACTAAGGATATAACAGAATTAGAGATATTCTTGATTAAGCATGACTTTAAAATTGATGAATATGCAAGAAATCATGATAATATTGAAGAAAAGCTTTATGATATTAAGAGTATAATTATTAAATATATTATCCCAGATAATAATTACGTAAGTAGTTTTAAAGTATTGGGACAGCTGGCACATTTGGAGGAAGATATAAATGACCACTCACGAATGGAGAATAAAGTTCTTATACCAAGGGTGAAAAAGATGGAAGAGTTATTAATCAAATTGAATTAGGTATGAAATCAATTCAGTTGGTGATTTTTACAGAGTCGTTTATAATTAATAAGGGTTTAGAATTTATTTTTAAAAAGATACGTGGTTTAACAGTTGTTGATGTGGTTGATAATGAGCAGGATTTATTAGCAATAAACAATAATAAGGAAGTTAATTTTATTCTTGCAAGTGATAGAATGTTTAATTCTAGTGTAGCGCTAATAAATATTTATAAAACAGATAATAATAAAACATGGGGTTTGATAAATACCGATAATAGCCAAGTGAATGGGCTTTACAATTTTGATTTAAAGCTTTCAATATTAGAATTAGAATCAGATACTATGTATAAGATTCAAGACTATCTGAATAGGATAAGTGAATCTAGCAATGATTCTGAACAATATCTTAGTAAAAGAGAAAAAGATATACTTAAGCAAGTAGCTTTAGGATTAACAAATAGTCAAATAGGTGAAAAACTATTTATTAGTCAACATACAGTTGTTACCCATCGCAAAAAAATAACAGCTAAACTTGGAATTAAAACAATTTCAGGGCTAACTGTTTACGCTTTATTGAATAATTTGATTGAAATAAGTGATGTAGATGAGTTAAATTAGTAATATATAGACAGTATTTTTACTTATTATAATACAATATTAACAAATAATTCACAACGTAATATGCGTATAATCAATTAATAAGCTCAAATAAATTAGTAATATAAAAATTATTTTATATTTCAATTAAGGTATGGTACTACTTAATTAGTATTTTTGGCGCTTATTAAGAATAATTAACAAATGCACAAATGTTATATAAATTCTTAACAAAGCTATTACTAAAATTATCACATTATTTCGAATTATTTTTTTTATTAACTAAAACAAACAAATTACAATGAAGAGACATTTACTTAAATTGGTATTGGTTGTATTTGCAGTTGTGAGCTCATTCACATATGCGCAGGCACAGGGTACCATATCTGGAACTATTAAGGATGCTGATTCTGGAGAAGGATTAGTAGGAGCTACTATCTTTGAAAAAGGTACAACGCATGGTGCAGCAACTAATCTTGATGGAACTTTTAGTTTTTCATTAGAAGCAGGATCTCATAATTTAGAGATTCATTTTGTTGGCTATATTACTATTGAAAAAACTGTTACAGTTAAGAATAATGAGACAACAGATTTAGGTGTTATTGAGTTAAAATCAAATCAAATTGGTTTGGATGGAATACGAGTTATAGCATCTTTTGCTGTTGATCGTAAAACTCCTGTTGCTGTTTCAACTGTCAGAACTATTGAAATTGAGGAAAACTTAGGTTCTCAAGAGTTGCCAGAGGTGTTAAATCGCACACCTGCTGTTTATGCAACAAAAGGACCTGGTGGTTATGGTGATTCAAGAATTTCTATTCGTGGATTTGACCAAAGAAATATTGCCGTTATGATAAACGGAGTACCAGTGAATGATATGGAGAACGGTTGGGTATATTGGTCTAACTGGGCTGGTTTAGGTGATGCTGTTAGTTCTATGCAGGTGCAGCGTGGACTTGGTGCTTCAAAATTAGCTATTAACTCTGTTGGTGGTACTATGAATATTGTTACCAATACTGCTGATGCAAAACAAGGTGGTTCTGTACAGACATCAATTAATTCTTATGGAACAAAAAAAGCAATGATTAATTTGAATTCTGGCGAGAATAAAAATGGAACAGCATTTACTTTTGTTGGATCAAGAACTTCTGGTCCTGGATATATTGATGGAACTTATATTGATGCTTGGTCTTATTATATGGCTATAAGCCAGAAACTTGGAAAAAAACATCGTTTACAGTTTTCTGTAATAGGAGCTCCTCAAAAGCATGGTCAGCGTGATAATTCAAAATATTCAGCACAGTCCTTTTCTCAAATGGAGAAAAATGGAACTAAGTACAACCCCAATTGGGGATGGTTAGGTGGAGAGATGTATAATGAAAGAAACAATTTCTATCATAAACCACAAATGGCTTTAAACTGGTATTGGACTATTAATAAAGATTTATTCTTGGCAACTTCTGCTTATGTTAGTTTTGGTTCTGGTGGTGGATCTGGTATTCTAGGAAAAGGTCCAATTAAATATGGCGCACCTTCAGATGCTTTAGGACAAAGAAATTGGCAATATGCTGTTGATGTGAATGATACAAGTACAACAGGTTCTTATCTAATAATGCGTAATTCTATGAATAATCATTTCTGGACAGGAGTTATTTCTACATTAAAATATTCTTTAAATGATAATATGAAATTGGTTGCTGGTATAGATGCACGTCATTATAAAGGAGAACATTACAGAGAAGTTCGTGATTTACTAGGTGGTTCATATTGGGTAGATAAGGTTACTCCAGAAGCTCAAGTTGGTGATAGAATAGCTTATGATAATGACGGTTTAGTAACTTATGGTGGTGCATTTGCTCAATTAGAAATGTCTTTTGGCGATTTAGATGCATTTGTTGCGGCTACTGCTTCTAATACTTGGTACAACAGAGTTGATAGATATAATTATGCTCGTGGTAAAATAACAGATCCAAATGCTGAGCAAGTTACTGCTTTTGGCTATAATGCAAAAGCTGGGGCTAACTATAATATTAATGAACATCATAATATATATATTAATGGAGGTTATTATTCTCGTGCACCTTATCATAACTTTGTTTATATCAATTATGGTAATACTGTAAATCCAGATCTCGCAAATGAAAAGATTATGGCTCTTGAATTAGGATATGGATTTACTTCAAGTAAGTTTACTGGTAAAATAAATGGTTACTATACTACATGGAATGATAAGTGGGCTAAAGGTTCTTATAGAGATACTTCAGGAGCTTCTCATACTATATACTTCCAAGGAATTAGTGAAATACATACTGGTGTTGAGGTAGAGTTGAAATACAAAGCTACTAAGAAACTTGAAGTTGGTGGTTTTGCTTCAATTGGTGATTGGCACTATACTGATGATGTTGACTTTGATGTTTATGATGATGACAGAAATAAAGTTGGTAACTATCATGCTTATATTAAAGACCTAAAAGTTGCTGATGCTCCTCAAACTCAATATGGTATTCTTGGTCGTTATGAAGTTGGTAAACATATTATTCTAGGTGCTGATTATGTTATTAATCAAAACTTATACGCACGTTTCGATCCAGAAAGACGTACTGATCCTGATGATGTTGGACAGTCTTATAAACTTCCTTCTTTTGGTTTGTTAAATGCAATGTTTAAATATAAGTTTGAGTTTGCTGGATTAAATTCTTATTTCCAAATTAATGCTTTTAACTTGACTAATGAGCAATATGCTGCAACAGGTTGGGATAATGCAACAAGAGATTCTAATGGCGAATACTTACACGGACAAGAAAATTTCATGGGATTCTGGGGTTTCGAGCGTAATTTTAACTTCTCATTAAAAATTATGTTCTAATACATAGTTATATTTTAAGAAGAATTATAATAAAACTAATGCAATTACCCAGCTCTAATCTAGAGCTGGGTTTTGTTTTTTATTAATATCTTTGTTTTCTAATTAAAATAATAATTATGAATAAGTTATTTACGCTATTACTGTTAGCCTTGTTAGTATTTTCAGCATGTAATAAGAATACAGAAAAAAAAGAAGATGATAAACCTGTAGTTACTGATATTCCTTATGTTGTAATGTTATCAATGGATGGATTTCGTTGGGATTATACTGATAAGACATCTACGCCAAGCTTTGATAGAATAGAACAAATAGGAGTGAAGTCAAGAATACAAGCGTCTTTTCCAACTAAAACATTTCCAAATCATTATTCTATTGCTACAGGTCTTTATCCTGATAATCATGGAATTGTAAATAATACTTTTTGGGATCCACAAAGAGGTGTTCTTTATAAGATCTCGGATAGAAGCAAGGTAGAAGATGGATATTTTTATGGAGGTGAACCGATTTGGGTTACCGCTGAGAAACAAGATGTAAGGAGTGCTTCATTCTTTTGGGTAGGCTCTGAAGCTGAAATTGGGGGCTATAGACCTAGTATATGGAAACGATACAATCATTATTTCCCTTTTTATCAACGTGCTGATTCTGTTATTGCTTGGTTACAACTACCAAAAGAAAAAAGACCGCATCTTATTACTTGGTATGTAAGTCAACCCGATAGTTATGGACATAAATACGGCCCAGAAAGTCAGCAAATTGCCGATACCATTCAAGGGTTGGATAGAATTCTTGGTTACTTTATGGACGAACTTGCAAAACTTGATATTGCCAAGGATGTAAATGTAATAGTAACTTCTGACCATGGAATGCAGGAGATAAGGCACGAAAAGAGTATTTCTCTTTCTGATTATGTTAAATCTAGTTGGGTAAATGGAATGAATGGAGGAAATCCTACTTATAATATTTGGGTAAAAGATGGCTTTAAAGATTCTGTTCGTATAGCATTAAGTAATGTTCCTCATTTACACTTATACGATAAGAATAATATTCCTTCTCGTATGCATTATATGACAAATGAAAGATGTGGTGATTTTGTAGCTACAGCTGATAGTAGTTGGGCTTTGTATAGTGGAAATATTCCTAATTTTACGGTAGGAGGAACTCATGGTTACGACAATGGAATAAGTACAATGGATGCTATGTTTTATGCTTATGGACCAGCTTTTAAAGAACATTACAGTCAAGATAAATTTAGAAATATTGATATTTATGAATTAATATGTAATATCTTAAAGCTAGAGCCAGCAACTAATGATGGGGATTTTGAAAAGGTTAAAACAATGCTAAAATAGTGGATTTTCAACGGTTTTATTTTTTGTAAAATTTTATTGTGATAGAAAGGAAAAAAACTTACTTTTGCATCCGCAATTAAAACGAAAGAAATTAGTTTTAATATTTGCATTGGAGAGGTGGGAGAGTGGCTTAATCCACCAGTTTGCTAAACTGACGTACGGGTAACTGTACCGGGGGTTCGAATCCCCCCCCCTCCGCAACATTTTTTAAAAGCACGAAACCGAAGGTTTCGTGCTTTTTCATTTTCAGAATTTGCCAAGCTCTGCTTGAGTAAATTCTGAAAATGAAAAAGCATAACTTTTGTCTAACAAAAGTGCTTTTATAAATGTTGTAGGTCCCCCCAAGGGATAGCCGATTGTTAGGAGGTAATTCGATATTGATAATTAACAACTCATAAGTATATAGGGCTAAAAAAGATTAATTTAATTTAGTAAAAAGTAAATAATCTCACAAAAAATGTATCTTCGCTTTAACTAACTTTTAAATTAACAATATTTTTAAAAATGAATAAAAGCGTAATAACTATACCAAATATTCTGTCCTTTTATAGGCTTATTTCTTTTCCTGTGGTATTATATTTTGCTATTGAACGAATTGAGAATATTTTCGTGATTCTACTGATGATAGATTTAATAACAGATGTATTAGATGGGTTTATTGCTCGTAGATTTAATATGCAAACAGAATTGGGAGCAAGACTTGATTCCATTGCAGATATAGGGATGTTTAGCCTTGGTATAATCGGAATTTTTATTTTTAAAGCCGATGATTTTAGTCCTCATCTAAATATTCTATATGTATTCTTGGGATTATACTTACTTTCTAATATTATTTCATTAATAAAATTTGGCAGGTTTCCCAGTCTTCATTTATACTCTTGGAAAATTGGCGGATATTTTCAAGGTATTTTTCTTTTTGTTCTTTTTACCATGGGTTTTAATATGTATTTCTATTATTTCGTAATG
>Ga0256827_10002164_pt1 | contig 12677 bp, 14 predicted proteins | sample CV84metaG_FD_185977 | JGI IMG/M metagenome (GOLD analysis project Ga0256827, IMG submission 185977) | Hydrothermal vent microbial communities from East Pacific Rise, Pacific Ocean - CV84 | ecosystem: Environmental > Aquatic > Marine > Hydrothermal vents | place: Pacific Ocean: East Pacific Rise... | reverse complement strand
CGAGACATAAAGGTACTGTATCCAAACAATTAGAGTTTTCTGTTCCTATGGTGTATCAACTTGATTTTTTAGAGGATTATCTCAAGATAGAGCTTAGTGAAGAGGTATATGGTTTTATAGGAGAATTCAGTAAGGGCATTTCAGGTCAAGAGGACTATAGCACATTGATGGCAACCCATAAGCTCAAACTCTATTCTGATATGATCAAGCCCTACCAAAGTGGCTTGCATACAGTAGAGTGGTCTATTGCTTATGAGAAGCAAGACTATCTGGGAGATGGGCTCTTGGAGTATACTGCGCTAGATCCTGTTTTGCGTAAAGACTTTTTATCCCGTAAACCATTTGATGACAGAGTCACGTTGGCATGGAATCAATACTGGCATAGCAATACACTCTCTTTGGAGGCGAAGCAGCGGATCTCTCAAGTTTACTATCCTGACAGGGATGAAGCATGGGGTGACTTGAAACACGAGCTTGAATTTACGTATGGCGAATGGAGTGTGAGCAATCTCTTCAAGTACTCTTTTGCATACGATAATTTCTCTGAAATGTCCAATAAGCTGCTTTATCAAAAAAATCTATTGAGTCTAGAGTTAGAACATTTCTGGAGAAAAGATCTTGAAGCAGGAGCGATATTGACCAATGAGATCGCTTTTGACATGAAATATCAATATAGTAAAGAGGTCAAACTCTTTAGTAGTATGACCTATGACTTAGAACAGAAAGAGAGTAAAAAATGGCGTTCTGGTATCTTGTATGATAAGGGGTGTTGGAGTGTGGAGTTCAGTTATAACCATGATACCAAACCGATATTGGAGAAAGATGGTGGGGGCTCGATCAACAATGACACCTTTTTGGTCAGGCTCAATCTGGTACCATTTGGTGAAAGTGAGATCAGACAGTAGTGGAGATAGCAGAGGAGATACAGCAGGCACTGGATAGACTGGATCTACCTACACTGGTCACCAAATCGGATATCAAGAAGAGATACCGTCAGCTTGCCAGAGTACATCATCCTGACCTCAATCAAAGTGACGGAAACATGGAGAAGATCAACCAAGCCTACGCACTTTTGATGGAGTATATAGAATCATTTCGCTATACTTTTGATACAGATGAGATCGCAAGACAATTCCCTGGAGCAGAACATGCCAAAAAATTCAAACCATAAGTATTTTATCGATAGAGCTGATGCAGCAGAGCAGCTTTATGCAGCAATTCCTACAGAGTTTTTTCAGGATAGAGATGTCCTTATTGTTGCACTGAGTGAAGGGGGTATGGTGATCGCAGATATCCTAGCTCAGAAAATGGGTTGTAGCATGGATATACTTTTAAGTGAATCTATCATGGCACCGAATAATCCTGAACTCTCCATTGCCAAAGTGAGTGAAACACAGGAGATCGTGATACATAAAGTACTGATCAATGCCTTTGGTATTGATGAGGAGTTTGTCTATAAAGAGGCAAAAAGAGTGTATGATGATACGATACTAAGCCACCTCTATCGTTATCGAAAAGGGGGCTCCCTGCAGTCAGTATCGGGTAAAGCGGTGATACTGGTAGATGAGTGTGTGGAGACTGACTTTACGGCTATTGTAGCGATCAAGTCCATGATCGGTAAGGAGGCAAAAAATATCTATATCGCCACACCGATACTGGATGAGGCTTCACATGAGAGCCTGACTCAGATCAGTGATGGTGTATTTTGCCCTCATCAGATACGAGACTATATTTCGATAGAATACTATTATGAAAACTTGGAGAAACCAGTGTTCTCTGAACTAGAAAGGATTTTAAAACATTATGAATGAAAAGAGAGTAGAGATTGATCTGAACAATCTCCAAGAGGAATATATTTTTGATAAGGTAGCCAAACAGGCGAGTGGTGCTGTACTCTATAGACAAGGCAAAGCAGTACTCTTGGCTACAGTGGCCATTGATGAGAAAGCAGTCGAAGAGGATTTTCTTCCTATGACGGTGCAGTATATTGAGAAATCCTATGCAGCTGCCAAGATACCAGGTGGGTTTATCAAACGAGAAACAAAGCCAGGAGATTTTGAGACACTGACATCCCGTATCATTGATCGATCATTGAGACCATTGTTTCCTAAAGGATTTAACTATCCCGTATCGATCGCTGTAACTGTGTTGAGTAGTGACAGTGATGTTGATATGCAGGTAGCAGCACTCCATGCGGCATCAGCAGCACTTTTTGTCTCTGATACACCAGTTTCCCAGACACTTGCAGCAGTAAGGGTAGGGAAGAGAGGAGATGAGTTCACTATCAATCCTTCCAACGGAGAGTTGGCAGAGGGCACACTGGATCTTTTTGTGGTAGGTTCAGGTGAAGACATATTGATGATAGAGATGCGTGCTATGGCATCAGAAGTGATAGATGATGTGGTAGGCGGTGCAATAGCAGAGATGCCACTTATTTTGGAACATCATGAGTGTAATGAACTGGATGAAAAAGCACTTTTGGGTGCAATCGGTTTGGCACAGGAGGCAATATCCGCTGCCAGTACCAAATACGCAGAAAGATTTGCTACAGTACAGAGAGAGCCACTGGTACTGGCACTTACAGATGAGAAGATTGATAGTGTACTCTATGCCTATATCGAGAAACACTTCAAAGAAGCAGTAGAAGATGCGGTGAGATCGATGGCAAAAAGTGAGAGGAGCATAGCACTTAAACATGTCAGAACTGCTATTATGGATGCCAAAGCGGCCGAGGGTGAGACGGTAGAGAAAGAGGTGCTTTCCCGGGTCTTGGAGGCGTACAAACGTAGTATCGTCAGGGCACTGATCCTAGATCAGCATATCAGAGCGGATGGTAGGGCCCTGGATGAGATACGTCCGATAGAGATAGAAACCAATCTCTTACCTTCTGTGCATGGTTCCTGCCTTTTTACAAGAGGGCAGACACAGGCACTTGTGACTACTACACTGGGTGATAGTAGAGATGCACAGTCTTATGAGTTGATTACGGAGAAGGAGTCCAGATCAGAACACTTCATGGTACATTATAACTTCCCTGGGTATGCAGTGGGTGAAGCGAAGTTTATCGGAGCACCAGGACGCAGGGAACTTGGACATGGCAATTTGGCAAAGCGGGCACTGGAGCCTACGATTGATATTCGACATGATGGGACAGTTAGGCTGGTTTCCGAGATACTGGAAAGCAATGGCTCCTCCTCTATGGCAACGGTCTGTGGGGGTTCCTTAGCACTCAAGGCTGCCGATGTTAAGGTACAGAAGCTTGTATCAGGTATCGCTATGGGACTGGTAACAGAGGGTGAGAGATACGCCGTGCTTTCAGATATTATGGGGCTGGAAGATCATGACGGAGATATGGATTTCAAAATCACAGGAACAAGAGATGGTATCACTGCGATGCAGATGGATATCAAACTGGGTGGTATTGAGCTATCGATCCTTGAAGAGGCACTTACCCAAGCCAAAAAAGGGCGATTGCATATCTTGGAACTGATGGAAAAAGCAGCAGATGAGATCACGCCTAGTGGTGCACTCCCCAGTATAGAGTTTTTCCATATTGACCCTTCCAAAATCGTAGATATTATCGGAAAAGCAGGTTCCACGATTCGAGAGATCATCGAAAAATTTGGTGTTACGATTGATCTGGATCGTGATGCTGGAGGTGTTAAGGTTGCAGGAGATGACAAGGAGCAGGTGACTGCTGCCAAAGAGCATATTACTACGATAGCTTCCGCACCGACGAAGCAGCAGATGCAGTATACTATTGGTGAAACCTATCATGGCAAAGTGAAAAAGATCGTAGATTTCGGGATGTTTATTGAGATGCCAGATGGCTTTGATGCACTGTTACATATCTCTAAGGTACGTAAAGAGAGAGTCAATGATCTACACAGTCTCTATAGCGAGGGTGATGAGGTCGCAGTGATTGTGCTGGAACAAAAAGGCAAAAAGGTAGAATTGGCTACAGAGGAGTACTACCTGTAGCTATCGGATATTGAATCGTAATAGATCTTTTCTAGCAAAAGGCATATAGGATTCCCGTGTAATGATGATTCGCATACCTGGATGAGCCCATCTGTAGATCGTTTGTATCTCCTTGGGATCTATATGGATGCAGCCATGGCTCATCCAATCAGTACTGCCTTGATGCAGTGCATGTCCTTGATTGGTAAAGAAGATACTGAAATCCATATTATTGACACCATTGTCCGAGGGATAAGCACTGGACATGTGGTATCTTTTTTTATATTTTGCACGATAAATGCCAGAGGGTGTTTTGAAATCATCGGCTCCGGAGGTGATTGCACCACTCCACCATACGACACCATCTCTGTCTACAGCATAAAATCTACCATCACTTCCTCTCTCTCGAACAGAAACAACGATAAACTCTTTCCCTTTGAGGTTGACAGTAGTATTACCTACTTTGAAGGAAGTGATACCCAGAGGGATCACTTTTTGTGCAAAAACAAGGCTACTCATAAACAGAACCAATAGTATAATCTTTTTCATGGAGGATATCTTTATCTCTTAATTTAGCCACATTCTATCATAAATAGATCAAAATTTACTGGTAGTTGTAACCTACACTTTGGTATAATTACGCGTCTTATTTGGGTGATAAGTAGGGAAACAGGTGGCATTTATGTCTCTGTTGGCAGTGGTGACGCTGTTTACGCTATCCGAACGGATCTGAGGGACAAGTCGAAGAGGACTCAAAGCTCATACATTAAAGGATATTAAATGAAAAAGTTTTTTCTACTTTTCTTGGCATTAAGTGCTGTTGCGTTTGCAGGTGAGGGTGAATCTATGATTAAAGCATATTCAGTAGTAGCTGCTGGCGTTGGTCTTGGTTTGGCTGCATTGGGTGGAGCGATCGGTATGGGGCACACTGCTGCTGCTACTATCGCTGGTACTGCGAGAAACCCAGGCTTGGGTGGTAAGTTGATGACGACTATGTTTATCGCACTTGCTATGATCGAAGCACAGGTTATCTATACACTGGTTATCGCATTGATTGCACTCTATGCGAACCCTTTCCTCGGCTAAGATTAGCCTAGTTTAAGGAATGGATGGGTAAAATTCCCGTCCATTTAAACTACCAGATACGTTTAGTATCTAGATTTCACGCGGCAGTGGTGGAACGGTAGACACGCCAGCTTGAGGGGCTGGTGGGCGCAAGCCCGTGGAGGTTCAAATCCTCTCTGCCGCACCATACATCATCTTTACTAAATATCATAAAAAATCAAAAAAAACTTATCTAAAATCAATTATTATCCCCTAGATAGAGCATAAATTGGCAATTATTACTATTTTTTATCTATCTTTAAGAGGATAGTGTGTTATAATGCTCCATCTATTACAAAAAGGAAGAAAAATGACAAAAGCAGAATTTGTTGAACTAGTACAGAAGAATGGTGGATTTGATAGCAAAGCAGCAGCAGAAAGAGCAGTAAAAGCATTTACAGACTCAGTAACAGCAGCACTTAAAAAGAAAGAATCAGTATCTCTCGTAGGTTTCGGTACTTTTACTACAGCACAGGTAGCAAAAAAGACTGGTAAAGTTCCAGGAACAAACAAGACATATACAAAAGAAGCACACACTGCACCAAAATTCAAGTTTGGTAAGACAATCAAAGACGCTGTAGCAAAATAAGGCTACACTTCCGGAGCGCTACATTTGTAGCGTTCCTTCTCATCCTTTAAACCAACCCTTTACCCTTTCAAAAGCACTTTCAAAACTACTCTTATGTGGACGACTCTCTACGCCATAGCTCTCTTGAAGCTTTTCTAATAGTTCTTTCTGTGTTTCATTTATTTTTTCAGGTAGTATCATCTTGATCTGAGCGATGAGGCGACCCTTATGTCCAGAGTGTACATCAGCGATGCCTTCCCCTTTGAAGATAAACTGCTCTTTATCTCTGGTTCCTGGTTTGAGATTGAGTTCAAGCTCACCATGTAAAGAGGGAATGGCGACGACTTCACCCAGTATGCACTGTGTAAAGAAGGTTGGCACCACAATATAGATATCATTTCCATCTCGTACAAAGTGCTCATCCTCTTCTACATTGAAGGTTACATAGAGATCCCCTCTTTGTCCGTGACGGTTTTCATTACCATACCCAGCTACTCTCAGTCTGTTTCCTGTGTCTATACCAGCAGGAATATTGATTGTAATGGTTTGCTCTTGGTAGGTATATCCTTCAGATTTACAGGTGGGGCACTCTTCTTTGGCACTTTGCCCACTGCCTTGACATTTGGGGCACTCTTGGGCAAAGGTCATGAAGCCTTGCCTCATCACTACTTGTCCTCGACCTTCACAGTAGCCACATACTTCCATTTTGCCCTCTTTAGCACCCGTACCCTGACAGGTGTTACAGGGTACCTTATACTCGATAGGCATCTCTTTCTCTGCACCAAAGACAGCTTCATTAAAAGGCAGATCCAGCGTGATCTCGAAATCTAGTGCATATTTGGCAGAGGGGTCTCTACGACGGCCTTGTCCAGCAAAGCCACCTCCAAAGCCACCACCAAACATGGAGTTAAAGACATCCATGATATCATCCATGCTGTTGGCATGAAAGCCTGCACCTTGACGTTCTAGTCCCTCTTTACCATATTGATCATAGATCTGTCTTTTTTCATCTTTACCTAGTACATCATAGGCTTCATTGATACGCTTAAACAGCTCTTCTGCCTCTTGGTTCCCTGGGTTTTTATCAGGATGGTATTTTATCGCTAGTTTTCGATAGGATTTCTTTATTTCTGCACCAGTGGCATCTCTGCTCACCTCTAGTATCTCATAATAATCAACTGTCATTGCTTTTCCATTTGTATTAGAATTATTTTCGGAATTTTACCATATTATTTTGATATAATGGCAAATAAAAAATAGGAGGGTAGCCATGGTGATGCATATTGTGATGTTTGTGTTCAAAGAAAATACAGACCAAGTATTCATAGATGAGGCAAAAGCACAAATAGAGCAACTCATTGATCTGGTTCCTGGGCTCCAACATATGAAGGTTGGATTAAATTTTTCCGATGAAGAGAGAGCGATGGATATGGTGCTAATCAGTAGTTTTAACAGCCGAGAGGATTTGGATTTTTATGCCAAGCACCCTGAGCATCTCAAAGTTATAGCGTTTATCAAAACGATAGCCGAATATACTAAAGTGGTGGATTTTGAAGTATAAGATCGAATCGTTTGAAAATTTGGTAGAGGCATTTCATGCATTACCAGGGATCGGAAAAAAAAGTGCAGTCAGATTGGCTTACCATATCGCAGTAGAAGATGGATTTACGGGAGTAAAACTAGCACAGGCGATCGAGGATGCGGTAGAAAATGTGGGCAAATGTATCTATTGTCACAATATGAGTGAAGATGAGCTCTGCAGTATCTGTGCAGATGAAGGGAGGGATCGTACAAAACTCTGCATCGTTCAGAGTGCCAAGGATATTCTCTCGATCGAAGAGAGTGGAGAGTTTGATGGTGTCTATTATGTGATCTCGAGACTGGAAGATATGGATACGCTGCACCTAAGACGTGCGGTAGAAGGGGTAAGTGAAGTGATCTTTGCCTTTCCTCCCAGTATCGCAACAGATACCATGATACTTTATATTGAAGATAAACTGGAAGGATCAGATATGATTTTTACGAAGATTGCTCAGGGGGTACCCACAGGGGTAGAACTGGAGAATATCGATATCATGTCACTGTCACGTGCCTTGGAGGCTAGGGTACGGGTATAGGGCAGAAGCTATCTATGCCCCTAGATAATATATATTTATGATTCTTTATTTGCCGTCTCATGGATGTAATTCTGTACAAATCTTCGTACTTCTGCATAGACAAAAGAGTCTTTGTAGTCTTTGACTTTTCCACCACTGGCGTTGGGATGTCCTCCGCCGTTTCCGATCTTGCCTGCCATAAGCGAGACATCAAGTTTGTCGTTGCTGCGTAGAGAGAATCCGCCACGGTAATTGATATCCATATAGAAGTCCATATCAGGGTTGTTAACCAGAAAAGTATTACCGATGATAGAGGCGTTGCCGACATTGTAGCCGAGTAAGCCCTTATAGCCCATATAGCTGATCTCCAGCCTTGCTCTTTGTTGGGTAAGGAGCTTGGTGACATAGGAGGCGACGAGATTGTCTTTGGTGTCGTTCTGTGCTTGTTTAAAAAAGGATTTTTTGATCTGATGGAGTTCATCATCCAACAAGATAGGTGCATCAGTAGCCTCTATTCTACTTCTGCCTGCCTCTATCAATGAGAGTTTAAATGCTCTATCCTGTTCAGGGAACATGACACGGTTTATCTCTCTGGCCCCCGAGATCATCCCCAGCATGACTTTACCATATTCAAAGAGGGTATGGTCATCTAACCAAATATCTACAGCATTGATGGCAGCAACAATGCTCTGATATGCGCCCTCTGTATCAAAACTATACTTCTCTCTGAGCCAATCATAAGTGATGAGTGTCGCACAGCGTGTGGTATCCAGCGTATACCACTCAAACTTCTCTGCGGCATTGGCACCTGTGGCGTGATGATCAAGCAGTTGCAGTACTGTACCAAGACGCTGGGCTTCTTTCTCTATATAATGCCCTTCTTTGGTGCTAAGATTCAGGTCAGTGATGAGAATAAGTGTTTCAAGTGTTTGATCTAGAAACAGGTCTCTCTCTATTTGTGCAATGATCTCTTCGAGCCTTGCTTTGACTTCTGGTCCATAGTTTGCATTATAGCAGTGTGTGGTAGCAAAGTATTTAGAGGTCAGATATTGGCATCCATATCCGTCTAGGTCGATATGGGAAAGGTGGTATAGGTGTGGTGTGGTCATAGTTTATTTTACTTTCTTGAGAGGTTAAAAGATGTCACTGAGCATGAGTCCATCTAGAAAATCATCTATTTTTCTTTGGAAGTTTGCTAAAAAAGGAGAGATCACACAGGTACCTACGGCACCATTAGGGCAAGTATCTGCATGTTCAAAACAGTTAAATACTGCTGGTGCTTTCCCTTCTGCTGCATGGATGATACTGTTGACACTGATCTCTGAGATATCCCTGGAGAGGGTAAATCCCCCTGCCGCACCACGTCGAGACTCAAGTATATCTGCCTTTGCCAGACTTTGAAGGATCTTTGCCAGAAAACTTTTGGGTATATTGAGTTCCATAGCCAACTGTTCAGCACCTACAGGTTTATCTGATTTACGTATGGCATTGAGTGAGAGGAGGGCATATTCACTGGCTCTGGTTAATAACATAGATAGATCCCTTCATATGGGTGTGATTTATTATTTAGGAGCATTTTACTCTAATTCATGTTATTCTTCCCTTGGAGTATTCTTTTTATATCTCTCTTAGGTTATTATGCTATTATTTCGGCACAAAATACCAATCAGGAGGTCATTATGGCTTTGGATCAGGCGAAAAAACAGGAAATTGTCGCTAAATACGGACGAGGTGAGAACGATACAGGTTCTACAGAAGTACAGGTTGCACTTATTACAGAGAGAATTACATATCTTACAGAGCACTTGAAAATAAACAAGAAAGATCACTCTTCTAGACTGGGACTACTGAAGCTAGTCGGACAGAGAAGAAGATTGATGAGATATCTTAGAAATACAGATTTCGCAAGATATAACATCATCAAAGAGGCACTAGGACTTAGAAACTAAGTTGCTTCATTTCAGCTTCAGCCTATGCGGCTGAAGTTCACTGCCTTCACCCTTTTAGAACGATAATACTTATTCTCATTTCTTTACACTTCTAATGCTTTTGCAGCATCCAGTTTATTGCTATCAATATAGAGAACAACTCTCGTTTGATGCTCCTCTTTACTACGGAGAAGATCATAGTGGTCTTGCATTTCAATTCTTTTCTCTTCTGAAATAGGTTCTCTTACAGATTTGTATCCTACCGCCTTCCCTCCCTTTAGCACAGTAGAGATCCTGGCAAATACCCAATAATATCCTCCGTCTTTACGAAGATTCTTTACATACCCTTCCCATGTCTCACCTGCTTTGAGTGTTTTCCATAAATCCCTGAAAGCTGATTTTGGCATATCCGGGTGCCGGATAAGACTATGTGGTTTCCCAATAAGCTCCTCAACAGAATACCCTGAAATCTCTGCAAAGGTCTCATTGATATACGTGATCATCCCAGAAAAGTCAGTAAGGGAGATGATCTCTTCATTTTCAGGCACTTCTGTTTCTCTAAACATAGTAAACGTGGTCTCCATCTATATGCTCCTCTTAAGATTTATTTTTATTTTACCATGATTTGGTATGATAAGATATTGAGCTATATCAAAATAATAAAAATATAACTTGATGCGATTAGACTAAAGGTATACTTGACAAGAAGTGACTCAATATGGTATGATACTATTATTGTCCAGCAAAGGAGTAGATATGCATGATAAGAAAATAGATGATGAGCAAGTAAGAGAGTCCCCTGAAGCGGAGGCTATCGAAGATGAAATACAGACTGAATCAGAACCTGAAATGAGCATTGAAGAGAAACTTCAATCCGCATTAGATGAGGCTCAAGACGAAGCACAAAAATATAAAGATGAGTATATCCGTGTGCATGCAGATTTTGAAAATAGTAAAAAACGCTTGGAAAAAGAGAAAGCCACAGCAGTAGCTTATTCGAATGAAGCGTTTGCTATGGATATGCTGGGTGTGCTGGATTCTCTAGAGAGTGCTTTGAGCTCTGTGGATCAAGTAGAAAGTGCTGATGATACGATTGCCAAATTCAAAGAGGGGCTAGTGCTGACTAAAGAGCAGATGCTCAAGGCTTTGGCACGTAATGGTGTAGTAGAGATATCAGGAGAGGGTGAGTTTGATCCCAATATCCATCAGGCAGTGATGCAGGTAGAGAGTCCAGAACATGAAAGTGGTCAGATCGTACAGCTGCTACAGAAAGGCTATACTATGAAAGACAGGGTACTGCGTGCTGCAATGGTCAGCACTGCTAAATAAAGCTATGCAACTTAAGTTGCATTCTAATGACTCAAGTATAGATATAATACAAACAATTAAATAATTTAGGAGAGAACAATGAGCAAGCCAATAGGAATAGATTTAGGAACAACCAACTCAGCAGTAGCAATATATGAGAATGGTGAAGCAAAGATTATCGCCAACAAAGAGGGAAAAAATACCACACCATCAGTCGTAGCCTTTACCGATAAAGGTGAGATCCTTGTCGGTGAAGCTGCCAAGCGTCAGATGGTCACTAACCCAGAGAAAACTGTGTACTCAATCAAAAGGATCATGGGTCTCATGTGTAGTGAAGAGAAGGCCAAAGAGGCCAAAGAGAGACTTCCTTACCATGTGATCGAAAAGAGTGGTGCCTGTGCGATCGAGATCGATGGCAAGACCTATACACCTCAAGAGATTTCATCCAAGATCCTGATCAAACTCAAAGAGGATGCAGAAGCATATCTGGGTAGTACTGTCACAGATGCTGTCATTACGGTACCAGCATACTTTAACGATGCACAACGTAAAGCGACCAAAGAGGCAGGTACAATCGCAGGACTTAATGTGCTTCGTATTATCAATGAGCCTACCTCTGCGGCACTTGCCTATGGTATGGACAAAAAGGACAGCGAAAATATTGCAGTTTACGATCTAGGTGGTGGTACCTTTGATGTTACGATCCTAGAGACAGGCGATGGAGTGGTAGAGGTACTCTCTACCGGCGGAGATGCATTCCTTGGTGGTGATGACTTTGATAACAGAGTAGTTGATTTCCTAGCAGATGATTTCAAGAGTACCAGTGGTATCGATATAAAAGCGGATATCATGGCACTTCAGCGTCTCAAAGAGGCAGCAGAAAATGCTAAAAAAGAGCTCTCTTCTGCTACAGAGACAGAGGTGAATCTACCCTTTATTACAGCAGATGCTTCAGGGCCAAAGCACTTAGTCATCAAGCTTACTCGTGCCAAATTTGAGTCACTAGTAGATGATCTTATTGAGAGAACGATTACCAAAGTAGCAGAAGTACTCAAGGACTCTGGACTAGGCAAAGGAGAGATCAAAGAGGTAATCATGGTGGGTGGTTCTACCCGTGTACCACTCGTACAGGAGAAGCTCAAAGCATTCTTTGGTAAAGAACTGAACAACTCAGTGAATCCTGATGAAGTTGTAGCCGCAGGTGCTGCGATCCAGGGTGGTGTATTGGTCGGTGATGTGAAGGATGTACTGCTTCTGGATGTTACCCCTCTGAGCCTTGGTATCGAGACACTGGGTGGTGTGACTACCAAAGTGATCGAGAAGGGTACCACGATCCCTGCTAAGAAATCACAGGTGTTCTCCACAGCAGAGGATAACCAGCCGGCAGTGAGTATTCATGTGACACAAGGTGAGCGTGAGTTTGCCAAAGATAACAAGTCACTGGGTATGTTTGAACTTAGAGAGATACCAGCAGCACCAAGAGGCGTACCTCAGATCGAAGTAACCTTTGATATCGATGCCAACGGTATCTTGACGGTAAGTGCAGAGGATAAGTCTACCGGCAAGTCACAAGAGATCAAGATCACTGGTTCGTCAGGACTCAGTGATGATGAGATCGAAAAGATGGTACAAGATGCAGAAGCCAATAAAGTAGCTGACGAAGAGCGTAAAGCTATCGTAGAGGCGAAAAATCAGGGAGATGCACTGGTGCAC
>Ga0256827_10002163_pt1 | contig 12686 bp, 15 predicted proteins | sample CV84metaG_FD_185977 | JGI IMG/M metagenome (GOLD analysis project Ga0256827, IMG submission 185977) | Hydrothermal vent microbial communities from East Pacific Rise, Pacific Ocean - CV84 | ecosystem: Environmental > Aquatic > Marine > Hydrothermal vents | place: Pacific Ocean: East Pacific Rise... | reverse complement strand
TTTTCGAATTAAACGAAGCTGATGTTGCTGCAATTACTGCGGAAATCCGTGCAAACCATATGGTTGAAGGTGATTTACGTAAAAAAGTAGCTATGGATATTAAGGCACTTATGGATTTAGGTTCATACCGTGGTCTTCGTCACCGTCGTGGTCTTCCATGCCGTGGTCAAAAAACTAAGACAAATGCGCGTACTCGTAAGGGTAAACGTAAAACTGTCGGCGCAGCGTAAGGAATTATAGATGGCAAAAAGAAAAGCTGTTAGAAAAAAAGTAGTAAAAAAGAATATTGCACGTGGTATCTGCCACATTGCTGCATCATTCAATAACACACTTGTAACTATTACAGATGAGATGGGTAACATGATTGCTTGGAGTTCTGCTGGTTCATTAGGATTTAAAGGTTCTAAAAAATCGACTCCATTTGCTGCACAAGCTGCTGTTGAAGACGCAGTTGCAAAAGCACAAGTACATGGTATTAAAGAACTTGGTATTAAAGTTCAAGGTCCTGGTTCAGGTCGTGAGACTGCAGTTAAAGCTGTTGGTGCAATCGAAGGAATCCGTGTTACATTTATGAAAGATGTTACACCATTACCACACAACGGTTGTCGCGCGCCTAAGCGTCGTAGAGTTTAAGGAGATTACTGATGGCAAGATATAGAGGTCCAGTAGAAAAAATCGAAAGAAGATTCGGTGTAAGTCTTAACCTTAAAGGTGAGCGTCGTTTAGCAGGGAAATCTGCTTTAGACAAACGTCCTTATGGTCCAGGTCAACACGGTCAGCGTCGTAAGAAAGTATCTGAATACGGATTACAACTTAACGAGAAGCAAAAAGCGAAATTCATGTATGGTGTTTCTGAGAAACAATTCCGTGCATTATTCGTTGAAGCAAAAAGAAGAGAGGGTAATACAGGTACAAACCTTATCACTCTAATTGAAAGTAGACTTGATAACGTTGTTTATCGTATGGGTTTTGCTTCAACTCGTCGTTTCGCTCGTCAACTTACTACACATGGTCACATCCTTGTAGATGGTAAAAAACTTGACATTCCTTCTTACCGTGTTAAACCGGGTCAAAAGATTGAAGTTAAAGAAGCAAGCAAAAAGAACAACCAAATCGTTCGTGCTATGGAATTGACTAGCCAGACTGGTTTAGCTCCATGGGTAGACATTGATGCTGAGAAAGTATTCGGTATTTATACTCGTATACCTGAGCGTGATGAAGTTGTTATTCCTGTTGAAGAACGTTTAATCGTTGAGCTTTACTCTAAATAGTAATTATTAAATAAAAGGCGTTAAATGAAAAAGATTAAAACTACTCCACTTGCTCCACAAGAGTTTGAGGTAGAACAGATTAGTGAGAATGAAGCTAACATTATGGCATACCCGTTTGAAACAGGTTATGCTATCTCATTAGCTCATCCACTTCGCCGTTTTTTACTTAGTAGCTCAGTTGGTTATGCTCCAATTGCTATTAAAATAGAGGGTGCTAAACACGAGTTTGACTCTGTGCGTGGTATGCTTGAAGATATTTCAGACTTTATCTTAAACCTTAAAGAGATTCGCTTTAAGTTAAATGATGAAGCTGCTGAAGCAGAAATTAATTACAGTTTTGCAGGTCCTTGTATTATTACAGGTAAAGACCTCACTACTGATGAAGTTGAAATTGTAACTCCAGATGCAGCACTTGCTACATTAAATGAAGATTCAACTTTTAACTTTAGTATTAAAATTGCTCAGGGAATTGGTTACGTTGCTAGTGAAGATACTCATGATGAACTTGAAGATGGATACATTGCATTAGATGCATATTTCACTCCAGTTCGTAGTGCTACTTATAAGATTGAAAATGTACTTGTTGAAGACAACCCTAACTTTGAAAGAGTTGTTCTTAACATTAAAACTGATGGTCAAATTACTCCATTAGATGCATTTAGAAACTCTTTAGAAGTTATGTATGCACAACTTGCAGTATTTAACTCTGAGATTAGTATTAAAGCTCCAACTACTATAGAAAGAGTTGAAGAGAACCCAGATTTGAAAAAACTAACTACTCATATTGATAGTTTAGGTTTGAGTGCAAGAAGTTTTAACTGTCTTGACCGTTCAAACATTAAACTTATCGGTGAGATAGCATTAATGAGTACTAACGACTTAAAAAATGTTAAGAATCTTGGTAAAAAATCGTATGATGAAATCGTTGAAAAAGTTCAAGAGTTCGGCTTTGCCGTTGGTGCTGACTTAGCTGATGATGTAGTTGTTGCGTTGAAAAAGAAAATAGAAGCTTTACAAGCTTAATATAGAGGAAGATATATGAGACATCGTCATGGATATCGTAAACTAGGTCGTACAAGTGCACACCGTGCTGCTTTACTTAAGAACCTTAGTATTTCGTTAATTGAACATGGAAAAATCGAAACTACTGCTATTAAGGCAAAAGAGTTACGTTCATATGTAGAAAAACTTATTACAGTTGCTACTAAGAATGACTCAAATGCTCACAGAACAGTATTTGCTGCGCTTCAAAGTAAAGAAGCTACTAAAAAACTAGTAAACGAAATTGCACCTGCTTATGCTGAGCGTAATGGTGGTTACACTAGAATTACTAGAACAAGAATTCGTCGTGGTGATGCTACTACTATGGCGTTTATCGAGTTAGTTTAATTTTAACTACTCTTTAAATCTAAACGTGGTCTAGACCACGTTTAACCCCTTTTTGAACCTTCCACATCCTAAAATACTTTAACAAAAAGTGAGACAAATTTATGAGTAATTTCGCATTTGGAACTTATAGAATAAGTGATTTAAACCCCCAACACATTGAAGCCTTAAAAGAAGCTATAGAGTCTGGCATAACTATGATAGATACTTCATCAAACTATATGGATGGTGGAGCTGAACGTGCTATTGCCCTTGCATTAAGAGATTTTAATGATGAGAGTAGAGCAAAGTTAGAGATAGTGAGTAAGTTTGGCTATATTCAAAACTCAAATATGGCTCTTCATAAAGAGGAGCCTTTTGAAGAGGTTGTTGAGTATTCAGCTGAGTGCTTTCACTCTATTGCACCAGCATTTATGAAAAATCAACTAACAGCAACTCTATCACGTTTAGAGATGCAGAAGTTAGACTGCTATCTTCTACATAATCCAGAGTACTATCTTTTAGATGCAATGAACAGAGGTATAGAAAAAGATGAGAGACTTGATGAGATGTATGAAAGAATTTTCAATACTTTTGTAGCACTTGAAGAAGAGGTAAAAGAGGGACGAATAGGTTCCTACGGTATAAGCTCAAACAGCTTTTCTAAAGAGAGCAGTGATGATGAATTTTTACCTTATGAAGATCTTATAACATTAGCAGATAGTGCAAGTGAAAGAGTCGGTAATGAGACACACAATTTTACAACTATACAACTCCCAATAAATATGTTAGAAACTGAAGGTTTTAAGTGTGCAGCTTGGGCAAAAGAGAATGGACTTCGTGTTTTAGTTAATAGACCTCTTAATGCTGGGCGTGGTGAGCTTATGTTTAGGTTGGCCGACTACGATGAAAGTAGTGAGTACTATCACCATTTTAACGAACTAATGGATGTGGCTGACAACGAAGAGCTAAGAGCTCTTTACAACCTTTTAGAACAGCTTGATGATAATAAGCATAAGTTTGGATGGTTAGGTGATTATGACTCTTTTTTATATGCACAGATAATTCCGCACATAAGAAAAACACTTGAAGTGGTTGATGAGCAAAATCGTGTTACAATGTTTAACTTTATAGAACTCTTTTTGATTGAGTATAGAAAAATGGTTGCATATGAATGCTCAAAATCTACAAGAGTGATGTTAAAAGAGCAACTTGAATCTTGTGAAAAATCACTCCAAGAGTGTGCAATAGATTTTTTAAAAGATAGAGAGAGTATAGATTATATACTTGTAGGTATGAGAAAACCATCGTATGTTCATGAGATACTCTCACTTAAAGATTAAAAGAGAAAATCTAATTATATATTTTATGACTTGTTAAGCGATATTGTCATATTTTATACAAATGAATAAATAAATTAAAGGAAAGAATTGATGATTCCATTTTCTGATGAAGAGTTAATGACTCCAGTAAAAAATGCAATAGATAAAGTAAGACCATCTTTAGCATTAGATGGCGGAGATATTGATTTTATTACTGTTAAAAATGGAGCTGTTTATGTACAGCTCAAAGGTGCATGTATTGGTTGTGCAAGTAGTGGTAGTACACTAAAATATGGAGTTGAACGCCAGCTAAGAATGGATATTCACCCAGAACTTACAGTTGTAAATGTACCCGTAGGTATGGAAAATAATATAGATAGTCTGTAGGGTAAGAAAAAATGAGCATGATTAGTAAGTACAAAATATTAACACAAGCTAGCGATAGTTTTTCGCAGTCAAATTATAAAATTGCACTTGAGCAGTATGCTAGGGTACTCCAAAACTACCCAAACTCTAAAGAGGCCTACAACGGAGTAATTCTCTCTGAAATGGCTATGAGCGGTGAGGGTGGTGCGGAAGCTCTTTTTGATTACTATGAGATACTTAAAGAAGAAGACAAAGAGTCTGCTGATGTTATTATGCGAGATATTTTGCAAAATATGGATGGCTCTTTAGAGAAGCTCAGTGAAGTTTTTGCTCAGCCTCTGCGAGATAGATTAGAGTTTGAAGATGGTATTTTATACCAAGACTTTAGAAATCTTATTGATGAAGGTGCAGAGTTTAAAGAGACTTTTGAGAATATTATGTTTTCAACTCGTGTTATTATTACTCAAAAAGAGGACTTTATAGACTTCTTAGATAAACTTATAGAGCATGATTTTGCTGAGATGGCATTAACATACTTAGAGAATGCACTAAGTGTCTACCCAAGTGATACACTTTTAAGAAAGTTACTAAAAAAATTAGCCAAAGGCAAAAATAAGTGAAAATTGAATTACCAGGCCAAGAGTACAAGTACGTAACAGAAAATTCACAAGATTGTAATCAAGAGACAGCTTTTGTCCTTACTACCCAAAATGAGAAGTATCTTCAAAATGCAAAAGATAACCATGCTCACTCTGTCATTAAAATTCAAGATATTGCAGAACTCTTTGGGGTTAATAGTATAAAAATTATTGGTATTACAGGTACAAATGGTAAAACAACTACCGCTTCTGCAATCTACTCATTTTTACTTGACCTAGGTTATAAAACAGCAATGCAAGGGACTCGTGGTCTTTTTATGAATGATGAAGTTGTAGAGGGAAAAACTCTTACAACACCTTCTGTTTTAAATACTTACAAACATATCTACCAAGCAGTGTGCGCTGGCTGTGAGTACTTTATTATGGAAGTAAGCTCTCATGCTATTGTGCAAAAAAGAGTTGAGGGTCTGAACTTTGAGCTTAAAATTTTAACAAATATTACTCAAGACCATTTAGACTACCATAAAACTCTTGGTGAGTATATTGCTGTTAAAAATAGCTTTTTCCAAGATGAGGGTAAAAAACTTATTAACAAAGATGAGCCAAAAGCGGCTTTTAACATTAAAAATACTTTTACTTATGGTATTGAAAACCCTGCCACGTTTAGACTTATGGCATATTCACTTAATAATGCCTCAAGTGGAATTATCCAGCATTTTCAAGAGATAGTCCCTTTTACTGCGGCACTTCATGGCTTTTTTAATCTCTACAACCTTATGGCAGCAATTTCAGCTGTGCAGATTGTAACGGGTAGAAAACTAGAAGAGGTAGCCGAAGTTGTTGACAATTTTGCCGGTGTAAGTGGAAGAATGGAGCAGGTATGTGAGCTTCCAAATGTAATAGTAGACTTTGCACATACACCAGATGGAATGCAACAGGTCCTTAATGCTCTTAAAGAGAAAGAGCTCTTAGTAGTCTTTGGTGCAGGTGGTGATAGAGATACTGAAAAACGTCCTATGATGGGTCGTATTTCAGCCTCTTTAGCGAAAAAAACATACATAACAAGTGACAATCCAAGAAATGAAGACCCTCAAGCTATAGTTGATGATATACTAGCAGGTATAGAAGATAGATCCAACGTGGTGGTAGAGCTCAACAGAAAAAAAGCGATAGAGATGGCTTTAGATGATCAAGAGGGTGATGATGTCGTTGTTATTTTAGGGAAGGGAGATGAAGCATTCCAAATTATCTATAATGAGAAACTTCCCTTTGATGATAGAGAGGTTGTTCGAGAGTTGTTAAATCTCTAAAACCTTACATTGAAGCCTGCATAGGCTCCATTGACATTAGATTCATAACTTTGACTCTCTTCTCCAGTAGGTCTCTCATACGATAAGTTTTTATAATCATAACCGATCTCAAGATCAAGATACTCAGTTAGGGGTATAAAAACTCCTAAGCCTAAGTTAAAAGAGCCATATGTAACTTTTCCAACACTCTGTGTTTGGAGATATCCTGTTCCAAAACCACCCTTAAAAAATGGATTAAAAAATATACCTAAATCAAAAGCTTTAATAAGATCAACATTAAATCCATACTTTTGAGTATCGTTAGCAGAGTAAACATTTAACTTATTTTCAATATAGTCGATTGAAAATTCAACTCCATAAGAGCCAACATCTCCATAGCCGATTTTTGCTTTTGCGATTGAAGAAGAACCTTCATAGTCAAGACCACTCGCAAAGCTTTCATTTAAATAACCGTAACTAGCACCAAGGTAGACTTTAGCATCTGCATATAGAGAGGAGAGTAGTAATAAAGAGAGTAGTAAAGTTTTCAATTTGTGAGTTCCTAAATAATATTAATGAAGAGAATTATATCCAAAAACTTGTTGCGTATCTTAAAGATATAAACTTATTTTTAACATAGAGTTTCGTTATACAGATTTTTTGCTATAATTGCATTAAAATTACAAGGATATTATTAATGGGAATCCCTCAACCGGCATTTTATATATTTAAGTGTGAGCAGTCAGCTCCTCCAGGTATGCCAAAACCATCGTGTGTAACACCAGCGACTCAAGATCTTTTTCAACACTTAGCGACTACGCTTATGAAAGAGGGAATTATGGGGACAGTACAACCTATCCGTACTTCATGTATGAATCGCTGTTCTTCAGGGCCTATTATGCTTGTCGAACCAGGTCATACTATGTATGCAGGACTTACAAAAGAGAAAATCGACCGTATCGTTGCTGAGCACATTGTTGGCGGTAACGTGGTTGAAGAGTTTGTTATAGATGCAGAACAGTGGGATGAGCCAATCTCTCCAGCAGCTATGAAAAAACAGATGGGAATGTAGGAAAAGTTTATGTTAATTGATATGTTGTACAGCAAAATCCATCGTGCTACTGTTACAGATGCTAACTTAAATTATGTTGGTTCTATCACAATAGATGAGGAGCTTTTAGAGGCTGCTAAGATGAGAGTTGGACAAAAGGTTGAGATTTTAAACATTAACAATGGTGAGCGTTTCTCTACTTACATCATTTTAGGTGAACGTGGTAAGCGTGATATCTGTTTAAATGGTGCAGCAGCTCGTAAGGTTCACAAGGGCGACAAAGTAATTATTGTCGCTTATGCTACTTACAGTGAAAAAGAGTTAGAGAACTACCAGCCAAAAGTTGTGCTTTTAAATGACGATAATAATATAGACCACATTATAGACGAGATTTAAGTATGTTTAATGGTTTAGGCGATATGAGTAAAATGTTAGAAGGGATGCAGGAAAATGCTGCAAAACTTCAAACTGAGCTTGAGTCTAAAACCTTCAGTGTCAAAACTGGTGGTGGTCTTGTAGAACTAAGTGTTAACGGAAAAGGTGAGGTTATTGACCTCATGATTGATGACGTTACACTTAGCGATAAAGAGATGCTACAAATTTTACTTATTGGTGCGATTAACGATGCCAATAAAATGGTACAACAAAATCAGCAGAGTAGTGCGATGAGCATGCTTGGTGGAATGAAATAGGTGTTACGCCTATTTTTACTTTTAAACCTCTCTCTTTTAACCGCTTTTGCTTGTAGTGGTGGTTACCCAACCTGCCAGCAAAAACTACAAGATTCTAACTCCATTTCTAACAATCAGATTCAGCTTTTGGTAAAAAAACATAAACGTTTACTCTTCTCTACAACAATTCCTAAGAAAAATATAATTAAGTATGACCAGTTCCTCTCACTCTATCTCGTAGAAGATAAAAAAGGTTTCGCTTACCCTTTTCGCTTCGCTCGTAACTCTTCCAACGTGGTTGGGGCTATTAATAACACTACCATTACCAAAGGGAGAGTTATAGAACGACAAATGGGCTTAACCACGTTGGGAAGATTTAGTGATGCATCTGTAAAAGTAGCACTTTTAAGTAGTAACTGTTGTGATATAGATGGTTTAGTAACTCCTGATGGGGTGATACAAAGAGTGTATCTTGAACATTTTTTACAGAGTAAGAGTAACAGTTATGCAGATGTCGGTATAAGAGTCAAACAGGATAAGCAACATATTATAGTAACAGCGGTTGACCCCTATGTGAAGAGTAATCCTTTTCTAGAAGATGACTCTATACTTAAACATAACGGTAAAAGAGTAAAAAATGCAGCAACTCTAATGCAGAAGATTCTCTTCTCAAAAGAGGGAGTGACTCATAAGTTTCAAATCAAACGTGGTAAAAAAATAGTTAATTTAGTACAAAAAGCTGAGATGAGATTTGGTGGTGGTTATATTAGTGATACTTTTTTAGAGAGATTTGGAATTTATGTTGATGAGGAACTTAAAATTGTAAGACTCTCTGAAAATTACAAAGGCAATTCTTTAAAAGTATGTGATAAAATCATTCAAATTGATGAGAAAAGAGTTCATAATCAACAAGAAGTCATGCAAACTATTAGCAGACAAGGTAAAGTTACATCTTTGTTAATACAAAGAGATAATTTTCAGTTTTTTGTGAAGTTAAATTAGTTAAAATTCCATATGCAAAACTTTGAGCAATTTTTATTAGATAACCTACCAACATCAAAAAGTATTCATCCGACTTATGAAGATGCTCTACAAAATATGCTAGTAGCAGGTGGCAAGCGTTTTCGTCCTGCACTTCTTCTTGGTGTAGTAAAGGCTTATAACCCTCTACTTTTAGAGGGTGCGAGACATGCGGCATTTGCTATAGAGCTCCTTCATACCTATTCACTCATTCACGATGATTTACCAGCAATGGATGACTCTCCACTTCGCCGTGGTAAGCCAACTCTTCATGTAAGTTTTGATGAAGTAACAGCTATTTTGGTAGGGGATGCTCTTAATACCTACTCATTTGAAGTTTTAAGTAATGCCCCTTTTTCAGACTATACAAGAGTACAGCTCATTCGTGAACTAGCCTCTAATGGTGGTTTGAATGGGATGGTACTAGGTCAAGCAATAGACTGTTACTTTGAAAACAAGCCACTCAACGTGGAGGATATTAAATTTCTTCATACTAACAAAACAGCTAAACTCATTGCAGCATCTTTAAAAATGGGTGCTATTATAGTTGGAAAAGAGGAGTTGGGTGAAAAACTTTATGAGTTTGGAATTAAACTTGGACTTCTTTTTCAGATTCAAGATGATATTTTAGATGTAACACAATCGAGCCAAGAGGCTGGAAAGCTTACAAATAATGATGAAGATAAAAATAGTTTCGTTACTATTTTAGGATTAGATGAATCGATGAGAGAAGCAGATGTTTTAGCAGGTGAACTCACTCAAGAGATGGCTAATTTTGATGAGAACTTACAAGGTGAGTTGTCATCTCTATTAACAAAATATATAAACAGACATAAAAACTAAAAACAGGAAATAAATGATGAGTAATGTAATGCGTCAAAAAATGGCAGACAGTATAAGATTTTTAGCAGCGGACATGGTTCAAGCGGCAAACTCAGGTCACCCAGGTGCACCTATGGGTCTTGCAGATATTGCAACAGTTTTGAGTGAGCACTTAAACCACAACCCAAAAAATCCTGACTGGTTAAACCGTGACAGATTAGTATTTTCAGGTGGACATGCAACGGGTCTTATCTACTCTCTTTATTATCTTTGGGGATATGGCTTAGAGATTGATGATTTAAAAAACTTTCGTCAACTAGACTCTAAAACTCCAGGGCATCCAGAGTATGGGCATACTGCGGGAATTGAGATTACTACTGGTCCTTTAGGTCAGGGTATTGCAAATGCGGTAGGTTTCTCTATGGCTTCAAAATTTGTAGGTTCTCAGGTTAACTCTGAAACTGCTGAGCTTATAGACCATAATGTTTACTGTTTATGTGGTGATGGCGATTTAGAAGAGGGAATCTCTTATGAGGCTTGTTCTATCGCTGGACATAACAAACTTGATAATTTAATTCTTATTTATGACTCTAACCGTATTACAATTGAGGGTTCAACTGACTTGAGTATTAGTGAAAATATTCAGATGCGTTTTGAGTCACAAGGCTGGGATGTTTTAGAGATAGATGGTCACAACTTTGATGAGATTGACGGGGCACTTACTACTGCAAAAGCAAACACTAAACCGACTATTATCATCGCTAACACTATCATCGCTAAAGGTGCTGGAGAGTTAGAGGGTTCACACCATGCTCATGGTGCTCCACTAGGAGATAAAATTATAGCTGAAGCTAAAGCCAAAGCTGGTTTTGACCCAGAAAAATCGTTCCACGTTGACGAGGATGTTATGGCTCGATTTAGATGTGCCATAGAAGAGGGAGATCTGCTTGAACGTGAATGGATTCACTCACAAAAGACTCTTCCCCTTATGGAGCAAAATGAAGCATTAGCAGCACTGCAAAATCCTGATTTTTCTCGTATTAACTACCCGACATTTGAGAAAGCTGAAGCTACTCGTGGGACAAATGGTAAGATTATGAATGCTATTGCTAAAGGTCTTCCAAACTTTTTAGGTGGTTCAGCAGACTTAAGTCCATCAAACAAAACAAACCTTAATGATATGGGTGTATTTCCAAAAGGACGTAACATCTACTTCGGTATTCGTGAACATGCTATGGCTTCTATAGTAAACGCAATGGCACTTTATGGTCCACTTATGCCTTTTTCTGCTACATTCTTTGTATTTTCAGATTACCTAAAACCAGCAGCACGTATTGCAGCTCTTACTGGGATTCAGAACTTCTATATCTGGACTCACGACAGTATCGGTGTTGGCGAAGATGGTCCAACTCACCAACCTATTGAGCACCTTTCACAGTTCCGTGCACTTCCTAACTTTTATGTATGGCGTCCGGCTGATGGTGCTGAGAATGTTGAGGCTTGGAAAACTGCACTTAGCATGAGTAAATCTCCATCTGCATTTGTATGTTCTCGTCAAAATCTCTCAGTGCTTCCAAAAGCTGTTAAGGGTGATGCATCTCGTGGTGGTTACCTAGTGTCAGAGTCAGACAATGCTGTTATGACAATCATGGCATCTGGTTCAGAGGTTGAACTAGCTCTTAAAGTAAAAGATACTTTAGCTGAGATGAGTGTGCCTATTAACGTGGTTTCAGTTCCATGTTATGACCTTTTCATTGAGCAGAGTGCTGATTATCTAGCTTCTATTATTATTGAGGGGACAAAAACTGTAGCTATTGAAGCGGCTCGTGGTTTAGAGTGGTACAGACTTGCTGATACTGTTATAGCAATGGACACATTTGGTGCATCTGCTCCAGCCGGACAACTTTTTGAGAAGTTTGGTTTTTCTGTAGAGAGCATTATGGAGAGAATTAAGTAACTACTCTCTGTTGTAAGCAGGTTTCATCTGAATCCTGCTATCCACATACCCTCGACCAACTGTAAAATGGTATAGCACTTGAAACTTATTGGTTTTGAGTCCTAAAAGTCCATGCATCATATCATCTAAATAACACCCAATTCCTGTTCCACTTAAGCCTAGAGATGTTGCCTCAAGATAGAGCTGCTGCCCAATAGCACCACACTCCCAAAAGAGCTCTTTATATCTGTGTGCTCCATATTGAGTAAGTTGTTGGGAAAAATTACAGAGCATTCCAATAGAGAAGGCCCCATCACTTGCTATATCTTGAGAACAACTAATAATTTTACTTGGCATACAAGCTTCTCTCTTCTCAAGTAGATAGAGGCTGTCTATTTCACACTCTTGCCACTCAAAAGCACTATGCATCTCTCTCTTTAAAGAGTCTCTGTCATTTTTATTTCTTAGCAGAAGGTAAAGACCAGATTCATAGCCATTAACTCTATGTACAAAAAGAACTAGATGTGTAGAGTTTACTTTAGAATCGAGTGACTCTTTAACCACGTTGAGAAGAAGATGAAACTGCTCCTTTTCTATGAATGAATGTTCCATGTCCATCACATGAACACTTCTGCGTTGCAATATAACTTGTTTTGATTCTTGTGTAACTTTTTTAATAATATGAGTAGGTTGAATCTCTTCTTGTTGTAAGGGAGGTATGGATGTGGCTAACTCAATATTGGGGATAATATCCCATTTGTGCATGCTAGAGCTGAGTCTATTGGCTACTCCTTCATAAACTAAGGGAGAATCTTCTAAAAGAGACTCTATAGATAGAGAGCTTGTAAGAGATTTAGGTGAGACTACAAAAAGCATATCACCAATTTCACTCTCAAAAAATCTTTTCTCTTGGCTAACACCTAGTAACTGTGAAATTTCTGTATCGCTGATTGTATCAAGACGAGTGAGTTTCC
>Ga0256827_10002162_pt1 | contig 12689 bp, 25 predicted proteins | sample CV84metaG_FD_185977 | JGI IMG/M metagenome (GOLD analysis project Ga0256827, IMG submission 185977) | Hydrothermal vent microbial communities from East Pacific Rise, Pacific Ocean - CV84 | ecosystem: Environmental > Aquatic > Marine > Hydrothermal vents | place: Pacific Ocean: East Pacific Rise... | reverse complement strand
TTTTATATAATTCAACCCTTTAAAACTTAGTAATATTCGATATAATCGAAGTAAAAAGGGGAATACATGACTATTTTACTACTGGAAGACGACCCCCTTCTCTCAAAAATCTTAACCAAACATTTACAATTAGACTATGAGACCACAGCTGTTTATGATGGTAACTCTGCCTTAGAAATTCTCGAAAATCAAAGGTTTGACCTATTAATACTAGACTCTAATGTTCCTGGAATCTCTGGACTTGAATTAATTTCAGAACTTCGTTCCTATAATGACACCACCCCCATTATTATGATAACTGCTTATCAAGATACGACACATCTTAAAAAAGCTTTTATCAATGGGTGTAACGATTACATTAAAAAACCGTTTGAACTTGATGAACTTGACATGCGTATTGCCAACATTACCCGAACCTTTAATATTGAACAAAATCAACTTATTCAGATAACCAACGAGATTTTTTTTGATGCCTACAACAATAAAATTACTAAAAATAGTCAAATATTCTCTATTGCAAAAAAAGAGTCTGAATTTCTAAACTATTTGGTAAAAAATCGTCAACGTACCGTTTCAAAAGAGGAGCTAACTCAGAACCTATGGTCTTTTGAGAGTATGCCATCTGATGCAACGCTACGGGTGTATATTCGAAACCTACGTTCACTTATAGGAAAAGAGAATATTGAGACCATTAGAGGGATGGGATACCGTCTTGTATCTTAATGAACGTAAAGCATTGGTGAGTTTTTTACTCATTTATGTAAGTTCATCCATACTCATGCTAGGAACAATTGGATTTCTCTACTATAAAGAAAAAATTGCAACCATCGACCGATATTGTGATGTAAGTATGGAAAACATGGCAATGCAAATTAAAATGGAAATTTTAGGTCACAGTGATATTAACTCCCTTTTTGATGATGTTGAACGTCTAAGAATAGGTCTTTATAACAAAGACCATAAAGCAATTGTTTCAACCTTAACCACCAAAAAAATTGATTTTAATCAAAAGAACTTTACAGCACAATCTTCAGCTTTCTTTGTCAGTTCATTCATTCGACCTGTAGATGATATTAAATATGTTGTGATAGAAGACTCTAAAGTATCAGGAGAAATGGTTAAACTAAAATCTTTTATTTGGAGTATGTTTGTGATTGCTTCACTTTTTATAGCCTTTATTGGTTATTTTTTAAGTAAACTTCTCCTCTCCCCTGTTAAAGAAAACTTTTTTATACTCCGTAGATTTATAAAAGACTCTGCACATGAACTTAACACCCCAGTAACAGCTCTTATGATGTCAGCAAATTATTTAAAAAAATCTTATGATCAAGAGATGATAGAACATATCTTAATGAGTTCGAAAATGATATCAGAAATCTACAACTCTATCTCCTATCTTGCCTTTCATGACCTAGATATTGAGCAAAAAGAAGAATTTGATCTCTCAGAGCAAATTCATAGTTCCATTAAATACTTTAAAGAGATTGCAGGAAGTAAAAATATTGTTATCCATTCTGAACTTAAGCCTTTTATAATCTATATGGACAAAAACTCTAGCACTAAACTCATTAATAACCTTATATCAAATGCCATTAAATACTCTTATGCAGGAAAGATTATTAAGATTTCTCTTCATGATAATATTTTAAAAATAAAAGATGAAGGTGTAGGGATAGAAAGAAAAGATCAAAAACAAATTTTTCAACGTTATACACGTCTTAACAAAGAAGTTGAAGGTGGTTTTGGAATTGGATTAGATATTGTTTTGGGTATTTGTAAGAGCAATAATATTAAAATATCATTGGATTCAGAAGTAGGAAAAGGGAGTACTTTTACCTTAATATTTCCAACATAAAGACAAGGCTCTTGCCTTGTCTGTCTAAAGTTAAAATATAAATAAGAGGCTATTTATATCTAAAAGTGATACGTCCCTTATCAAGACTGTATGGTGTTAATTCAACTTTTACTTTGTCTCCAGGTAAAATTTTGATGTAATGCATTCTCATTTTCCCTGCAATATGACATAAGATAACATGCTTATTATCTAATTCTACTCTAAAAGTTGCATTTGGTAATGCTTCTATTACTTTACCATCAATTTCAATTACGTCGTCTTTAGCCATTCTTTCTCCTTCGAAATAGGTTATGGAAACCTTCAATAAACTCATATATATGAGCCACGCTTTTTAGTTCTACTTTACTATTGTTTGATAATTGTGTAAATTAATTCAATCCATAATATATCTATTATGGATTGGTTAAAATCACTGCTTTTCCATCAATAATTGCAACAGTATGTTCATAGTGAGAGGAGCGTAATCCATCAGTACTCACCACCGACCATTTATCATCTAAAATAACAGGCTCGTTATCTTTTTGACAAATCATTGGTTCTAAACAAAATACCATCCCATTTTTAATTTTTGGACCCTGTTTCGCCTTACCTTCCAAATAGTTTGGAATATTCGGTTCATCATGAGGTTTTGTACCTATACCATGACCACAAAAATCTCTTAATGGTATATAACCACGACCTAAAATAAACTCTTCTAAGAGATGACTTAGTTCTTTAAATCGCATACCCACTTTGATATTCTCAATCGCATGATAGAGTGCATCTTTTGAACAAGCGATAAGAGCTTCATCTTCTTTAGAAATTTTTCCAATAGGCATGGTTATAGCAGCATCCCCAAAATAGCCATCTATTTTAGTTCCTAAATCCAAACCTAATATATCACCCTCTTGTACTTTATAATCGGTAGGTATACCATGTATACACACTTCATTAAGTGAAGTACAAACAGAAGCTGGAAAGCCATAAAGACCCTTAAATGATGGTTCTGCACCATGCTCTCTAATGAAAGCTTCGCCCATAGCATCTATCTCTTTTAGAGACATCCCAACAATAATATTTTCTCGGAGGTATTGTAGTGTTTTACCAACGATTGACCCAGCTAATGCTAGTTTGGTCAATTCGTTAGGTTTACGAAGTGCAATCGCCATTATAGACCTACTGATCCTAATGTTTCGTATTTATTCATGTAGATTTGTGCTTCAATTTTTCTCATTGTATCAAGTGCAACTTGAACAATAATTAGTACAGCAACCCCACCAAAGTAGAAGGCAGCACCCATTGAGTTAATCAACAAAAATGGTAAGGTAGAGATAAGAGCCAAGTAAAATGCTCCTGTCCCTGTTAATCTACTTGCAACTTCATTAATAAACTCTTTGGTATGTTCCCCTGGTCTAACACCTGGAATAAACCCACCTTGTCGTTTTAAGTTGTCTGCTATATCTTTTGCATTAAATACAATAGATGCATAAAAGAATGCAAAGAAAACAACCAAAATAAATGTTGCAATATTAAACATAATTCCACCTGGTTTAAGTGCATCTGCTACCATTAAAGCGTACTCATTGGTACTACTTCCTAACATGGTAAGAGGAAACATCAAAACAGCTGAAGCAAAAATTGCTGGGATAACACCTGCAAGGTTTACCTTAATTGGAATATAGTTCATAACTCTTTTATCTTGATTTTGCATGATGGTTTTTCTTGAGTACGAAATAGGTACTCTTCTTTCACCAAGCTCAACATAGATAATCACAAAAATAGTCGTTGCAATAATTGCTAAAATTGCAAGAACCGCTAAAAATGAAAGTTCTCCTGTGTTGACTGATGTAATCGTATTTGAAATTGCAGCAGGGATACCTGAAACAATACCAGCAAAAATAATCAGTGAAATACCATTTCCGATACCACTCTGTGTAATTCGTTCACCAATCCACATTAACAACATTGTACCTGTTAACATTGATGCCATTGTAATAATTGTAAAAGTTGTACCATCAATTAAAACAGCATTATTCATAGCACGTAATCCAGCAGAGACACCAAACGCTTGAACAATAGTAATAAAAATAGTTGCATAACGGATAATTTGCATATATTTTTGCATCCCATCACGCTCTTTTTTCATCTGTCCAATTGCAGGAAAAGTTGCAGCAATAAGCTCCATCACAATAGAAGCTGTAATATAAGGCATAATTCCTAGTGAAATTATAGAAAATCTCTGAATAGCACCACCAGAGAACATGTTCATCATGCCCCCTATACCACCACCACTACCATTAAAAAATGAAGCGATTACGGCAGTATCAACACCAGGAACTGGTACATATGCTAAAACTCTATAAGCGAATAGAAATCCAAAAGTAATAAGTATTTTTTGAGTTAAAGCATTACTCATGGCTAGTTACCACTCGTTGTAACAGCTTCATCTTTGATTTTAGATGCTAAATCTTTAGCACCTGCACCAATAAGCTTTACTTTTGTTACAGATTTTTGAAGTCTATAGACAGACTGAATAGTCTCCATAGTGATTTCAGAAAGCTCTGCAATGGCTTTATTTTTATCAACATTAATTGAGTGTGGTTTAATCACTCTAGAGGTAAAACCAATTTTTGGTAATCTTCTGTAAAGGGGCATTTGACCACCTTCAAAACCTCTTTTAGCTGAGTAACCTGTTCTTGACTTTTGACCTTTGTTACCACGTCCTGAAGTCTTACCAGTTCCTGAACCTTGACCACGACCAACACGTTTTCTATTACGTGTTGAACCTGGTGCTGGTTGTAAATTATGTAAACCCATGTCTACTCCCTTACTTTTTAATCTTTACAAGAGCATCAATTGTTGCTCTTACAAGGTTGTTAGGATTATTTGAACCCAATGATTTAGCAATAACATCTTGAATACCAGCAAGTTCAAGTACTGGTCTCATCGCACCACCTGCGATTGTCCCTGTACCTTCACTTGCTGGTCTTAAGATAATACGACTTGCACCTGTTTTTTGCTGAACATCATGAGCAATGGTTGTACCCTTAACATTAACTTGAACAAGATTTTTGAAAGCGTCATCCACTGCTTTTTTAATAGCATCTGGAACCTCTTTCGCTTTACCTGTACCGTAACCAATTGTACCTTTTTTGTCACCAATTACTACCAGTGCTGTAAATCTAAATCTACGACCACCCTTAACAACTTTAGTAACACGACCAATGTTTACAATTTTCTCTTCAAACTGTTCTCTATCTATATTTTCTGCTAACATTCATCTTCTCCTTAAAACTTAATTCCAGCTTCTCTCATAGCATCTGCAAAAGTTGCAACAACACCATGGTAAAGATAACCGTTTCTATCGAAAACAATTGTTTCAATATTTTTAGCTTTAAGAGCATCTGCCATTGCAGCACCTGCTTTTTTAGCATCTTCTTGATTTGATTTAAAAGAAAGCTTTTTCCCATCAATGGCTGCAAGTGTAACACCTGCAACATCATCAATAGCTTGAGCAGAAAAATATCTGTTAGATTTAAAAACAGAAACTCTTGGAAGCTCTACTGTTCCAGAGATTTTCCCTCTTACTCTTCTTTTACGTTGAATACGAAGTTTATTTTTTCTTTTTTGAATACTTTTTAACATCTTTAGCTCCTATTAACTTGCTGATTTTCCAGCTTTTCTGATAATAACTTCATCAGTATACTTAACACCTTTACCTTTGTAAGGCTCTGGTGGTCTAAAGCTTCTAATCTCAGCAGCAACTTGACCTATGGTCTGTTTGTCTGTACCCTTAATGTGAATTAAATTCTTCTCAATAGTAACTTCAACACCTTCTGGAATAGCATACTCAATTGGGTGAGAGAAACCAAGTTGTAAATTAAGAATTTTGCCTTGAACAGCTGCTCTATAACCAACACCATTAATTTCTAAAGATTTAGCAAAACCTTTATCTAGACCTTCAATAATATTTGCAAACAATGCTCGGTAAGTTCCCCAGAAAGCAGCACTCTCTTTTGATTCACCAGCTCTTGCAAATGTTACTTCACTTCCATCAATAGAGATTTCAACTCTACCATGAGTTTCAAGTCTTTTTTCTAAGTTCCCTTTTTTAGCAACAAGAGTTGTACCATCAAGTGATACATCAATACCGTTTACAACCGTTACAGGTTTTTTTCCAATTCTTGACATATCTACCCCTTACCAAATACTACAAAGTACTTCACCACCAACAGACTGTTTAAATGCTTCATCGTTAGCAATTACACCCTTGTTAGTAGATACAACTAATGTTCCGTAACCGTTTTTAAAAGTTTTAACTTCTGCTGCACTCTGGTAAACTCGTCTACCTGGCTTAGAAATCTTTTTAATTTCGTTGATTACACTGTGACCATTTTCATCATACTTAAGTACAACTTTAATTGTTTTCTTTGGTCCATCTTCTTTTACTTTATAACTCTCAAGGTAACCCTTGTCTACTAAAATAGAAACTGTAGCCTCAATTGTTTTTGAGTGAAGTAGCGTCGTTACGTCTAGTCTTCTTTGTGCAGCATTTCTTATTCGAGTAAGAGAGTCTGCAATTATATCTGTCATCATCTTTTACTTTTCCTTACCAGCTTGATTTTTTCATACCAGGGATTAATCCCTCGTTTGCCATTTTTCTTAAACAAATTCTGCAAAGACCAAAATCTTTGTATACAGAGTGAGGTCTCCCACAAATGTTACATCTTGTATATGCTTGTGTACTAAATTTAGCAGGTCTCTGCTGTTTAGCAATCATTGATTTCTTAGCCATTAGTTCTTTCCTTTAGCGAAAGGCATTCCGAGTTTCTCTAAAAGAACAAATGCCTCTTTATCGTTTTCAGTACTTGTTACAATTGTAATGTTCATACCGTGAGTTTTAATAATGTTATCAAATTCAACTTCTGGGAACATCAATTGTTCTTGAAGACCGAAGTTATAGTTACCACGTCCATCAAAACCTTTTCTAGGTGTTCCACGGAAATCTTTTACTCTTGGTAGTGCAATAGAAATCAATTTGTCATAAAAGTTGTACATGTTAGCACCACGAAGTGTTACACGAATACCAGATGGAGCTCCCTCTCTGGCTTTAAAACCAGCAACTGATTTTTTAGCATTTACGATAACTGCCTTTTGACCAGCAATTAAAGAGATAGTATCTGTCATGTTTTGAACAAGTTTATTATCTTTACCCTCTTCACCAACACCAACAGAGATTACTATCTTCTCAAGCTTAGGTGTCTGCATTACATTTTGAATACCACACTCTTCACGAAGTGATGCTGTAATGTCATTGTACTTTTGCTTCATTCTACTCATCGTATTATGCCTCTACTTTTTTTACATTAGAAATATGAATTGGCATCTCTTTATTTTGGAAACCACCATCTTTATTCTCTTCTGTTGGCTTTACAGCTTTCTTTGCAAGTTTACAACCAGCAACGATGACAGCATCTTGCTTTGTAAGAACTTTAAGAACTTCAGCAGTTTTACCTTTATCATCACCAGCGATGATCATCACTTGATCACCTTTTTTGATTTTAAATTTTTTGTTCGCCATTACCATACCTCTGGAGCAAGTGATACAATTTTCATAAATCCAGCATATCTAGCTTCACGAGCTACAGGACCAAAAATACGTGTACCAATTGGTTGTTTTTTATCGTCAATAATTACAGCAGCGTTGTCATCGAATCTGATTAAAGAACCATTTTCTCTCTGAATCTCTTTATGAGTTCTAACAACAACTGCTTTAACTACTTTACCTTTTTTAACTTTTCCAGTTGGAAGAGCTTTTTTAACAGAAGCAACGATAACGTCACCTACTGAGGCATATCTTCTTTTAGACCCACCAAGAACTTTGATACACATAATCTCTTTTGCACCAGAGTTGTCAGCAACTGTTAATCTTGTAAAACCTTGGATCATTATTCTTCTCCTTGTTTTACAATTTCAAGTAGTCTAAATGTCTTTCTTTTTGAAAGTGGTCTACACTCAATCGCAGAGATAGTATCTCCAACTTTTGCTGTAGCTTTTTCATCATGAATAAGATACTTTTTAAATCTTTTTACAGTTTTGTGGTATCTTGGGTGAATAACTTTTCTCTCTACAACGATTGTAGCTGTTTTTTCACCTGCAATTTTAATCACAGTACCTGTTATTTGTCTTTTTGGCATACTCGCACCCCTTACTTCGCAACAGCTGTAATGGCTGTTTGAATTCTAGCGATATCTTTTTTCGCTACTCTTAACTCACTAGTATTAGTAAGTTGCATTGTCTTTTGCTTTGCTTTAAGACCAAAAAGCTCAAGCTTTTTCTCTTTTAACATTGCAGTTAACTCTTCAACTGTTTTAGTTTGAATATCAGTATATTTCATTACTATCCTTCGCAGCGATAATTTTACATTTAAATGGAAGTTTATGTAACGCAAGTGTTAACGCACCACGTGCTACATCTTCAGGTACACCAGCAACTTCAAATACAATTCTTCCTGGCTTAATGTTCATTACCCACTCTTCAACTGAACCCTTACCTTTACCCATTCTTGTTTCAAGAGGCTTTCTGGTAAGAGGCTTGTCTGGGAATACACGAATCCAAGATTTACCTTGACGTTTCATTGAACGAGTCATAGTAATTCTGGCTGCTTCAATTTGTCTTGAGTTAATTCTACCAGCAGATACTGCTTTAAGTGCGAATTCACCAAATTCAATCTTGTTACCACGGAATGATTTTCCACGGTTACGACCCTTCATTACCTTACGGAATTTTGTTCTTTTAGGCATTAACATGGTTATTCACCTCTCTTTTGGTTACGTGATGGTTTTCTTCCACCTCTTTTTTCTTCTTTTGGTTCAGCTTGAATACCTTTAGCAAGAACTTCACCTTTGAAGATCCAAACTTTGATACCAATAATTCCATAAGTAGTGTTTGCTTCAGCAAAACCGTAATCAATCTTAGCTCTAAGTGTATGAAGAGGAACACGTCCTTCTAAGTACCACTCAGTTCTAGCCATCTCAGCTCCACCAAGTCTACCAGAAACAGAAACTTTAATCCCTTTTGCTCCAGACTTTAATGCACCCTGAATAACTTTTTTCATTGCACGTCTAAATGCAACACGTCTTTCAAGTTGAGTCGCTACGTTCTCAGCTGCCAATTGAGCAGATGCTTGAGCACGTTTCTCTTCTTTAATGTTTAAAGAGATATCTTTTTTGAACATTTTATTAAGCGTAGATTTTAACTTCTCAATATCTGCACCTTTTTTACCAATAATGATACCAGGTCTAGCAGTTACGATAGTAATTCTTACTTTCTTAGCTGTTCTTTCAATAATGATAGATGCAACACCCGCATAGAAAAGCTCTTTCTTCAAGTACTTTCTTAATGCGTAATCTTCAGCGATAAATGCTGCAGTTCTCTCTTTTTTAGGAAACCATCTTGATTCCCAGTTTCTATTAATTCCAAGTCTAAGACCTATAGGATTTACTTTTTGACCCATATTAAGCCTCCTCTGCTTTTGCTACTTCTACCATGATGTGCGCTGTTGGCTTAAGGATTCTACTTGCAGTTCCTCTTGCTCTTGGTCTCCATCTCTTCATTACAGCTGCTTTGTCTACTCTACAAGATGTAATTACCACTTCTTCAGGTTCAAAATCACCATTTGCTACTGCTGATGCAATAACTTTAGAGATGATTCCAGCTGCCTTGTTAGGCATAAATTCTAATGATGCAAGTGCCAGTTCAGCATTCATACCTTGAACTTCTCTTGCAATTAATCTTGCTTTGTCAGGTGCTACACGAATAAATTTTAATACTGCTTTACTCATCTGTTAACCTTTTCTCTGAACAGAACCTTTATGGCCCTTAAATGTTCTAGTTGGTGCAAATTCACCCAATTTATATCCAACGTGGTTCTCTGTAATAAATACAGGAATGAACTGTCTACCGTTGTGTACATTGATTGTTAAACCAATAAAATCAGGGAAAATAACTGATCTTCTTGACCAAGTTTTAATTGGTTTATGAGAACCTTCTTCTTTAGCTTTAAGAACTTTTTTTCTTAAATGGTCGTCTATAAATGGACCTTTTTTAGTTGATCTTGCCATCTCTTACCCTTACTTCTTTCTCTTAGAGATAATTAACTTATCACTAGCTTTTTTCTTACGAGTTTTGTAACCTTTAGTCGGCATACCCCATGGAGTAACAGGATGTCGTCCAGAGTTAGTTTTACCTTCACCACCACCGTGTGGGTGATCTATTGGGTTCATCGCAGATCCTCTAGTTTGTGGTCTAACACCTCTATGTCTTTGACGACCAGCTTTACCACCAACAACGTTTGCCCAATCTTCTGAACCAACAGTACCGATAGTTGCTAAACATTCACCAAGAACATATCTCATCTCACCAGATGGAAGTCTTAGAGAAACGTATTTACCATCTCTACCCATAATTTGTGCATAACCACCAGCTGAACGAGCGATTGAACCACCTTGACCAATGTTAAGCTCAATGTTGTGAACCAATGTTCCAACAGGAATCGCTTTAAGACGCATACAGTTTCCAGTTACGATATCAAGACCAGACTCAGCTGACATGATTTTGTCTCCAACTTTCATCCCTTTGGCTTGAAGAACATATCTTCTGTCACCATCAACGTATTTAACCAAACAAATTCTACAAGTTCTGTATGGGTCGTACTCAACAGTAGCTACTGTTCCTTCGATTCCAAACTTGTTTCTTTTAAAGTCAATAATTCTATAAAGTTTTTTAGCTCCACCCTCTCTGTGACGAGATGTGATTCTACCATTAGAGTTTCTACCAGCTGAACGCGGAAGTTTTTTAAGAAGACTTCTAACACTTGCTTTTGCAGTAATATCACCACTATCAAGGTTAGTAATATAACGTCTACCTGGAGTGGTTGGTTTATATGATTTAATTGCCATCTATATCTCCTATACTGCTAAGCTATCAATTTTTGCATCTTCAGGAAGTTGAACATAGAACTTTTTAGAGTCTGGTCTTTTACCTTCGATACCTTTAAATCTTTTAACTTTACCATTAACTCTCATTGAATTTACTCTCAATGGGTTAATACCAAAGTACTCTTTGAAAACTGCTTTTAGACTATTTTTAGTCATTCTTGGGCTAGTTTGAACAACAATTACACCATCTTCTTGCAGTGCAAGAGTTTTCTCTGTGTAAAGTATTGCTTTAATATCTGTAATATCTGCCATCTAGCTCTCCTTACTTACGATTGTATCCCAAACAGCTTTTTCAACTACCACTGAGTGATATGCTGCTGCAAGGTATGCATTTAATTCATTTGGTTCAATAAGGTATGCATCTTGAAGGTTTCTAAATGCTAAAAATGTTTTATCATCAATAAGCTCTTTAATTACCAATACATCTCTTTGACCAAGAGTATCTACAAACGCTCTAGCATCTTTAGTTTTACCAGACTCAACAAGAATTGAATCTACTACTAAAAGCTTATCGTTTGCTGCTAAATCAGCCAATGCATGCATTAAAGCCAATCTTTTTTGCTTTTTGTTCACTTTTTGGTTGTAGTTTTTGTTGTTTTTAGGACCAAAAGCAACACCACCACCAACAAAAATTGGAGATCTTAAAGAACCTGCTCTAGCACGTCCTCCACCTTTTTGAGCCCAAGGCTTCTTACCACCACCACGAACATCTGAACGTGTTTTTGTGTGTGCAGTATTTGCTCTTAAACCAGCTGCATAAGATTTACAATACAAGTAAAGATTATGTGGGTGAACATCTAAAAACGACTCTGGAAGGTCACTTGTTTTAATTACTGTTGTACTCATTATTTAACAATCCTAACCAATCCACGTGCACCATTGTGACCAGGGATTGAACCTTTTAATACTAATATTCCGTTTTCAGCATCAAATGAAACTACGTCATTTTTAACTGTAACTTGTGTGTTACCGTACTGACCAGGCATTTTTTTACCTTTTTGTACACGACCAGGCCACTCTGCGTTACCAATTGAACCGATTCTTCTACCAAATCTATGTCCATGAGATGCAGGTCCACCACCAAAGTTATGACGTTTCATACCACCAGAAAAACCACGACCTTTAGTCAACAACGAAGTTTTTACTAACTCAGCAGATGCCAATGCTTCTGGTGAATAGTCTCCAGCCTCTGTACCCTCTGCTACAGAAATCGTCATAAACTTGTTAAACTCTTTATCGATACCGAATTTAGTCTGTTGACCTTCGATGCTCTTGTTGAATTTCTTGCTGCTATGGTAAGCTACTAAAGCTTTCCCATCTTCACGTACTTCACATACTTTAGTTTCGATAACTTTTAAAAGTGTTACAGGAACACTTGGTACGCCAACTGTTCTGCTCATACCTATTTTTTCAATAATAAATTCCATCATCTACTCCTATTTGTCCATTGATCTGATTTCAACATCAACTTCTGGAGCCAGGTCTAGTTTCATAAGTGAATCTATAGTGTCCGAAGTAGCTGAAACGATATCAATCATTCTTCCGTGAATTCTAATCTCAAATTGCTCTCTCGCATCTTTGTTAACGTGAGGAGATTTAAGAACAGTGTACTTTTTAATCTTAGTTGGCATTGGAATTGGGCCAATAAGTTCTGCACCTGTACGTCTAACAGCCTCAACAATTGAAGCAACCGATCTGTCTAAAACACGATGATCATAAGCTTTAAGCTTAAGTCTAATTTTTTCCATTTATTTACCTTATAAAGAACTCGTCAGTATACCACGTGGGCTTCCTAACTAAATTTTTGGAATCGTATTGTATCGAGATTAGCTTTTATGAAAGGGGTGTTTTATGCT
>Ga0256827_10002161_pt1 | contig 12691 bp, 8 predicted proteins | sample CV84metaG_FD_185977 | JGI IMG/M metagenome (GOLD analysis project Ga0256827, IMG submission 185977) | Hydrothermal vent microbial communities from East Pacific Rise, Pacific Ocean - CV84 | ecosystem: Environmental > Aquatic > Marine > Hydrothermal vents | place: Pacific Ocean: East Pacific Rise... | reverse complement strand
TATGATTATAATCATTATAGCAGTATTAATTTTTATAGTTTCTAATATTGCCTTTCGAGAGAATCAACTGTTTTATAAATACCAACTTAATGCTTACGATTTTGTATACAAAAAACAATATTATCGTATTATTACGCATGCTTTTTTGCATGCCGATTGGGCACATCTTCTTATCAATATTTTGGTTTTTATATCCTTTGGACAAGCTTTGCTAGCATACTTTCAATATTTTTGGGGAGATAGTGCCAATTTGATATTTATTGTATTTTTTGTTTCGGCTATTATGGTTTCCAGCATTTACAGTATTTATAAAAACCGCAATAATATATCGTACAATGCTATAGGCTCATCGGGAGCAGTGTCGGCAGTACTTTTTGCTTCTATCTTTTTCGACCCTTGGCATAAGATTTATTTCTTTGGTGTTTTGCCTATTCCAGGAATTGTATTTGGTATATTGTATTTAGGCTATTCCTTCTATATGGGCAAAAAGAATCAAGATAATATAGGGCACGATGCTCACTTTTGGGGAGCTGTTTATGGTTTCATTTTCCCCATATTAATACAACCCAATTTAATAGGACTTTTTACCCAACAGCTTTTTGCATAGCTGATTTTATAAATATTTTTTATTTAGCAAACTAAAAAACAAAAATATTATACAACAAGGTTTATATACAACATAGATAAATGAGTAAAAAGCAAAATTTACTTGAAATATTAATTTTAAAAATTATTCAATTTAAAGTTAGGCATTGGTTTAATTTAGAAAAAAAATTATCCGTTAAAAAGAATTATATTAAATCAGTAGATTATTCACCCGAAAAAACTTGGCCAAATCCTGATAAAATACCTGGTGGTGAAGAGATTCCTTTTAGCTTGAGAAATATTAGAATTATTGGAAAACATTTACGTTCTTGTATTAAAGAAGGAGAATTAGCAATAAAATCAATAAAGAACAATAATGATAATTTTATACATTCAATAACAGATGAGCAATTAAAAGATTTTAAAAAATATGCAAAATCGTTAGGTATTGATAATATTGGTTTTACAAAAATACCTCGACAACTTATTTTTAAAGAGCGTGCAATATGTTATGAAAATGCTATTGTTCTTATAAAAGAAATGGACAAAAATGCTATTTCTAAGGCTCCAAGTGTAACGACATTAAAATCTGTATTTGAAACTTATGATACTTTAGGTATTCTTACAAATAAATTGACAGATTATTTAAAAGAAAATAATTTTTACGCACAAGCGAGTCATCCTCTTGGAGGATTAGTTTTATATCCTCCTTTAGCACAAAAAGCAGGTTTAGGATGGCTGGGAAAACACGGCTTATTAATAACACCGAAATTTGGTTCAAGACAGCGTATTTCAGCTATTTTTACAAGTATCAATAATTTACCATATAACAAAAATAATAAACATAAGTGGATTAAAGATTTTTGTGATAAATGTAATAAATGTGTAAGAAAATGCCCCCCAAAAGCAATTTTTGATACAGCAATTGTACATCCTTCTAAACGAGAAACTCATATTGATAGAAAGAAATGTTTACCATATTTTAACAAAAATTACGGATGCTCAATATGTTTAAAAGAATGCGTTTTTAGTAATATTGATTATAACAAAATAAAAGAAAGTTTCGAGAAAAAACGAATTGCAAATGGGAACTAATAGAAATGAAATAATAATTTTTTTATGACAAGTATACTGTTTTGCTTTACTAAATCTTCGATTTGATTAATTTTTGAAAATTAATTATTCAAAACAAAAATCCCTCTTTAGGGGGATAAATATTAACAAATAAACTTGTAACTTGTAGCTTCAATATTTATTCTTTTGAATAAAAGAAAATTTGTTAATTAATAAGAAGATAGTATATATCCAAAACCTTTTTATGAATACAAAAAGAATAATAATATTAGATGATCATACTTTATTTCTGAAAGGAATAGCCTTGTTCTTAAAAACATACAGTACAAAATATGATTTATATATTTATCAATCTATTAGTAAATTAAAAAAAGATAAGCTTGATTTTAATGAATTTGATTTATTGATAAGTGATATTGATATGCCAGGAGAGGATACTTTTGAATTGTTTGAAAGTTTAAAAACTAAATATCCTAAATTTCCTATTTTGGTTATATCAATGCATAAAAAAACAATTATTATTAATAAATGTAAAGAATTAAATATCGAAGGATATTTATTAAAAAATGAAGAAGAACAATTAAAAACAGCTGTAGAAACAATATTAAAAGGTGGTGAGTATTATTCTAAAACAATTCAAGAGTTTTATGCACAAATAAAAAATACCCAAAATATTTTATCAAGTAGAGAAGAAGAGATTATAAAATTAATAGCAGAAGGTTATAATAATCAAGAAATATCAGAAAAAACAAATATTACTATAGAAACTGTTAAAACACATAAGAAAAATATAAAAACAAAACTAAAAATAAGCACTCCGCATGAGATGGTAACATTTGTAAAGCAGAATTTTATATTATGAAGAAGCTATTTACTATTTTTTTGATTTTTATTTCTGTATTTTCTTTTTCCGAGAATACAGAAAAGTTAATAGTGGTTCATAATGATTGGGAGTTCTTAAATTTAGATAAATACACCTACTTATATAGCACAAAAGATACTTCTTTGGATATACAAAAAGTATTAAATAAAAAATTTGAATATTACGAAAAAGGCTTAAATGTAGGAATGAATGATAAAATTTGGTGGGAGAAATTAAGCTTTATCAATCCAACAAAAACCAATAAGGATTTTGTTATATACTTTCCATACAGCCATATTAATAAAATAGTAGTTTATCGAAAATATCAAGAAGAAATAGAACATATAGCATCTACGGGTATTTATTATGGCAATAAAAATAGAGATTCATATGGGCAACCTATTCATATTGTATTAAAACCAGGAATAAGCACTTTTTACATATATATTAATCATTTATATTTACCCCTTAGGGGCTTTTCTTATTTGTTGACCAAAGAACAACAAAATCAAGTAGACTACAAAAGTTCTTATACTATTTGGTTTTGGAGAGGTTTCTTCTTGTTTACAGTATTGGTAACCTTTGCTTTGTATTTAACAACGAAATTAAAAATATTTTTATATTATTTTATTTTAAACATAGGTGTTGCCTTATTTTTTGTAACAGAAATAGGCGATGTTTATAAATTTTTATACAGCGACCCTTATAATTTTACTATTGATATAAAACATTTAGGAAATATACTTGTTTTAATATTTTTCCCGTTACTTATAAATGAGATAACTCCTGTAGCCAAAATAAATAGAAAAATATGGAAATTTCTATTTTACATTCCTTTCCCTGCAATTGCTTTTTGGTTAATTTGTTTAATACCAGTAGTAAAACATACTTATTTATTATATTTTACAACCTATTATATTATTATTTCTTCAGGAATTGTTTTTTTATCTCAATTGGTTTTTATTTTTATTGGATTGATAAAAAAACAGCAAAACGCATTATTACTTTTTGCGGTTTATTCCCTATATATTTCTGCAGTATTAATAACTGTTTTATTACCCAATTTGGGTTTGGTAGAGAACGATTTGTACGTATATGAGCCTCTGTTGTATAGTTCTATTATGGAAATATTAATGTTTATGATTTTAATAGCTCGAGAAACACTTTCTATTTATAATCAAAGATTATACCTTATAGAAGAACAAAAACAACATCAAACAGAGGTAATAAAAGCAATTGTTGCCAGTCAAGAGCAAGAAAGAGATGCTGTAGGAAAAGAATTACATGATAGAATAGGAGCAAATATAGCTGTAATAAAACAACATACAGATAAATCAAATAAAGCATTGGTAAATTTGGTTAATCAAACTATTGAAGCTGTTAGAGATTTAAGTCATATTTTGGTAACACCGTCTATTTCCGACAATGATTTTATAGATGAAATAAACGAATTATGTTTTTTGTTTTCTAATATCGATATAAAAATACAATCTAGTTTTTATAATTGGAAAGGTATTCGTAACGAAAAAAAAGCAACGCATTTATATAGAATTATTCAAGAACTTTTACAAAATGCCGTTAAACACAGTAGTGCTAAAAATGTATTTATTCAATTTATTGTAAATGAAGAGAATCGGCTAACTGTAATGTATGAAGACGATGGATTAGGTTTTGATTATGAAGCTGTTCAGAAAAAAGGAGGATTGGGTTTGATAAATATTTCGAATAGAATAAAATTAATGAATGCTTCTATTATATATGATACCCAAAAAGATAGAAAAGGAACAACTATTACTATAGAGATGCAATTGGAGAATTAAATTATTAGTTGAACCCAGGTTATTAGTTCGTTTTAAAGATTTCTTTATCTATAAAACTCAAAAATAATTTATTCTTAAAGTCAAAAATTACGAGTAACTTACGCTTCGTAAAACATCAGCAAAAATATATTTAAAAAAATACCGCCTTTTTAAGGCAACCTTTGTAAAAATTGGGGTTGTTAAAAAAGGAAGAAGCGATGAGTTTAGATATTAAAATTATATCAGACGCACAAAAAAGTAAGGCATATGCCCAAAGCAAAATCTATGATTTATATGCAGGGGCGATGTTGGGAATTTGTGTGCGATATATTGGAAACCTTTCGGATGCCGAAGATGTTTTGCAAGAGGCTTTTATAAAGGTTTTTACACATATCTCAAAATATACATTTGATAATATTCCTTCTTTCTCTGCTTGGATAAAAAGAATAGTAGTGAATACAGCATTAAATTATATACGTGCAAACAAAAAACATAAAATATTTACAGATTCTAACGAAATAGAAATACAAGAAACAGAAACAGAAGAAATAGAAACACCTCTTTCGCAACAACAGTTATTAGAGATAATACAAAATTTGCCTGAGGGATATAGAATGGTTTTTAACTTGTATGTTTTCGAAAATTTTACACATAAAGAAATAGCCGAAAGTTTAGAAATTTCTGTAAATACATCGAAAACGCAACTTTTTAAAGCACGAAAATTATTGCAAATGCAAATAAATAAAATAGCAAAAAACAACTGTTAATTAATTGATGATGAAACAGATAGAAAATATAGACAAGCTGTTTGCTGAGGGGCTAAAAGATTTAGAGATTACTCCAAGTCCTCTTGTTAAACAGCAAGTACAGAAGAAAATGTTTTGGATAAATTTTTTCAAAAAATATGGTATATATACTTTTTTATTTTTCCTTTTTGTAGGAATAGTAGGATTGTTTTCGTTTAATAACACAAGCGAAAATTTATTAGAAATAAATCCAAAAAAATTAGATATATCAAATCAAACAACAACAAATAATGTCGTAATAGACCATAAACAAATAGAATTAAGAAATAATACAAATACAAAAAATCCAAAAACCTTAGCTAAAGAGAATAGTTATGTAAGTAAAAATTTAAGCAAAACGAAACAAGATAAATTTAATACATCTACACCTCAACTAAAGAAAAATACAAAAGCTGGAACTATAAAAACTAAAGAATTACAAGGAGGTTTAGATAAATTACCAAAAAATAATTCTACAATACAGAAAGAGAAGAATTTAAGTCAATCATCAATAAAACAACCAACACAAAAATCAAATAATGAAGAAATAAAATCAGCTTTCTTAGCCCAAAGTAATTCTTCTATAAAAAATGCAGCCAATGTAAAAAATAATACTTCTCAGGAATTATTACAAAGAACAATTTCAGCTTCTTCCAAAAGCAATATGCAATTGAAACAAACTTTTTCTGATAGACAAGTATTAAATCCAATGCCAACAAAAGAATGTTCTAAATTGTTGCAAAAAATTGTTTTGCCGGAAATACCAAACGATACCGTAGGAATGGATATCTATCAAAATCCTATTGTTTTACCTTCGCACAGATGGAGTTTATCTTTTTATTTAGCACCAAATTATTCGTTTATAAATACACAAACGCTTGAAGCAGAATATCAAAATTTAGCAATAGACAATCAAAACTCTTTGTCGCCACGTTTTTCGTATAGCTTAGGTATTACGGCAGCATATCAATTTAAACAGATTGCGCTAGAGGGAGGCATTTCTTTTGCGCAGTATATGCAAAATTTTGAGGCTGTAGAAAAAAAGCTGACAATTAATAATATATCGTATTGGGAAAATTATCAAACACAAAAATGGAAAGTAGATAGTACAGCTTATATTAATTTAGATTCTATTTTTCAAGCTGATACAGTTTTAATTTATAAAAAAGATTCTACAGCTTATTTTGTAACAGATTCTACCTTAAAAAATCGTAACGATTCGGTATGGAATACCAACAAAGTGTTGCAACAAAATATTTATCGTTATATAGAAATTCCTCTTTTTGTATCTTATAATTTTAATAGAGGAGCATTTTGGCAACCTTTTGTAGGCGTAGGATTGCTAAGTGGTGTTTATCTAAAAACACAGACTTATTATTTGTCTTCAGATAAGCTTATAAGCACAGAAGAATTGCCTTTTGCTAAATTTAGTTTTTGGGCAGGACTGAATGCAGGTATTCGTTATCGATATAGCAAGGATTTAAGTTTCTATACTGCTATACATTATCGTTATCAATTAAACAGCCTATTTGATAAACCCCAATATTATCAACAAAAATTGAATAATCTACAATGGCAATGGGGAATTTCTTATCGATTTTAAATAAAAGAAAAATGAAAAATTATTATATACTTATACTAAGTTTATTTTTTGCAATAAATCTACAAGCGCAATGTACAGCTGATTATCTTTATGTGAAAGATTCTACAAGTGTTCATTTTGTTGATAGTTCCGATGCCGATGGAAATTACATTTGTACATACTCTTGGGATTTTGGCGATGGTGACAACTCATTAGAACAAAACCCCGTACACAATTACGATTCGGCAGGAACTTATACCGTTTGTTTAGAAATTTTTACAGCTTCAGATTCTTCTTGTTCAGATACAGTTTGCATCGATTCTATTTGTAAAAATATTACAGTAAAAAACAATTGTTATTTGCAAATTAATTACCAAGCAGTTAATGCTAGTGAAAAAGGAGTTTGTGACGGAAGTATAAGTGTTTCTGTAGAAAATGGAGAACAAGAATATGAGTATAATTGGAACACAGGCGATACTTTAAATAATATTAATGGTTTATGTGCGGGAGAGTATAGCCTTACTGTAAAAGATGCGCAATCTTGTATCGATTCTATTATGATTAAGATTTTAGAACCTGATACTTTTATCAGAGGAGTAGTATATGTTAAGGATAATTTGTTGCCAGAAGGAATGATGTTGTTAATTAATTCGAACAATATAGTTATTGACAAAACACCTATATTTCAAGGTACATTTGCTTTTAAAAGCTTGCCCGATAATGAAAATTATCAACTTTACGCTATTCCTTATTTTGATGTTGAACAAGAATATTATCCTCAATATTTTCCTACTTATGTTGGAGATGTTGTGTACTGGCAGTCTGCCAATTTTATTACAAAAGATACATTACAGTCTATAGATATCCATTTAAAATATTATAACGATATTATTCATGGTTCTGCTTTTTTATCGGGAACTGTTGCTTATGATAATAATGCAGCTTTCGAAGCTACAATTTATAATCAAGATTGGTTTGGTAATTTTTCGGGAGCTTGTCAAGCTAATTTAGCAGCAAATACAACAGTCTTATTGATAGACGAAAATAATCAGATTTTAAAATCTTGTTTAACAGATAATAATGGCTTTTATCAGTTTGCCCATTTGCCTATACAAAATTACAAGGTATATGTAGAAAAGAATGGAAAAGAAATGCAAAGGATATCTGTAAATTTAACCAATAAAAACGATAGTATTAGTAATCTTAATTTTACAATAAAGAGCAATATAGTTGCCGAGATAAAAAACAAATCGAATCTGAAAGAATATATACAATTTATGCCTAATCCTTTTAATGATTATCTAAGTATAAAAAGTAAATCTTTAGTAATAATAAAAAAGTTAGAGATTAGAGATTTGCAATCTCGATTGATTTATTCTCAAGAAAAATACAGCTCAAATATTCAAATTAATACAGAAAATTTTAACAAAGGGGTATATTTTATTCGTTTGTGGATAAGCGATAGAGTCGTTTTAACAAAAAAGATAATAAAATATTAAAACCTGTAGACAACTTTTGCAAATAGCAGTGTTTATTAAAGTAGAAAACAAAAATTATTAATCAATAAAATTCAATCTTATGAAAACAATTTTTACATCATTCTTAGTTATTTTTATGCTAAGTTTTAGCTTTGCAGGAGATAGAGATACAACCGATCTTCAAGCTTCAGCGCAAATTACAAACGAAAGTTCACAAGGAACATACGATGGCTATATCGATTTGACAGTAACAGGAGGAACTTCTCCATATTATTTTTCTTGGAGCAACGATGCTGACACAGAGGATATTGATAGCTTAACAGCAGGAACATACGATGTTACAATTTATGATTCAGATTCAAATTCTGTTTCGTATTCTTACCAAGTAAATGTAGAGCAAAGCGACGATTCAACACAAACAGATAGTACAGCCAATCCTTGTGATAATTTTTATGGAGAATTGTATGTTACCAATGCTTCGCAAGGAAATAATAATGGTGCTATCAATTTATTTGTAAACGGTGGAACAAGTCCTTATACTTATGCTTGGAATACAGGAGCAACTACAGAAGATATCGATGGTTTAGCTCCAGGACATTATACTGTAGATGTAGAAGATGCAAATGATTGTGCTTTTTCTCTTTCGGCTTATGTTTACGAAGCATCAGAAGATTCGTCGCAAAATACAGAGCCTATAGATACAATGGAAACAGAAGATCCTATTGACACTTGCTTTAATAATCCTATAGACCACGTTGTAATTAATAGTTATGTAATTAATGGAAATTATGTAGAGACATCTTGGCTAGTATTTGACGCTGATGATAATTTAATGGGTAGATTTATCGCTTCTTATTATATGACTGATGATTCTGCTGGAATTTACCAATTTGTTATTCGTTTCGAATGTGATAGATCAAGAGCCAACACCTCTAAATTCTCTTATCCATTATATATAGACAGAGGTATTGTTGCATCGGTACAAACGATTTCTAATAAAACCTCTCTTGTAAATATTTATCCTAATCCTGTAAATAATTCGGCTACTGTAAATATTAATACTACACAATCTACAAATGCACAAATGACTATTGTATCTGTCGCAGGGCAATTAATTTATACACAAAATATTTCGTTAAATGCAGGACAAAATACTGTAAATATTAATACATCTTCTTTAGAAAAAGGAACTTATATTTTAAAAATAACACAAAATAAACAAGTGACTGTAAAACGTTTCATTAAGTAAATTTCTATAAAATCCCAAAAACAATTAGTAAAGGCTGCCTCAAAAGGGCAGCTTTTTTATTTGTGCAAAGTTTGAAAAAGTAGAAGGAATACTGATAATATTTTGTTCTCAGTTTCAAATAATTAGTTTGGAAACGAGCGAAATACCTCTATGGCTTTGTTTCTAGGATAGTTCGTTTCACGATTTTTTTTATTGTATCATTCAGTATTCGAGATTAAGAAATTTATTTATTTCATAATAAAATAGCACATTTTTTTGTAACTTGCGTATACACTATTCTTTTGTAAGTAGAAATACTCAAATATGAGAAAAAGTTTAATAATAATTTTACTTCTTTTTACTGTCTCAATCTTTGCTCAAGATAAAAGCAGTAAGAAAAAATTATATAAAAAAGCGTATGCTTATTTTAATGATGAGGATTTTTCTAAAGCGCTCCCGTTATTTTTAAAATACGATAGTCTTTATCCTAACAATTACGAAATAAAATACAACATAGGAGCTTGTTATTTGAATACAGAATTTCAGAAAACAAAAGCAATACCATATTTGGAATATGCTTTACAGTCAGATGAAAAAAATATACCCAAAATTGTTTTCAAGGATTTAGGAGATTTATACCATTTGGCTTATCGTTTTGAAGATGCAAAAAAAATGTATCAGATTTATTTAAAAAGAGGAGCTAAAAATAAACAACAAATAGCAGAAAAATTAAAAATATTAGAAAATGCCGCAACTTTATATGCTCATCCTACTACAATTCAAATAAAAAACATAGGCAAACCTGTTAACACCTCAGCATCAGAAATAACACCATATATTTCGGCAGATGAGACGGTTTTATATTATCAAAACAAAGAAACTAGAGACTTTTATTTGTCATATAATGTAAATGATAAATGGTCTAAACCAGTAAAAATAGATATCCCAAATACTTATGATTATGATATTGTAAAATTGGCAGGAGTTTCTCCAGATGGCGAACAAATATTTGTACAAATGGGGACAAAACAAAACACTGATATTTATTTTGGATCCAATTTCTTAAAAATGTGTGGTCAATTAATTAAGGCAAACGAAAATATAAACTCTCCATACATTGAGCGAGATGTTAGTTTGTCGCTAAATGGCAATGTTTTATATTTTTCCAGCAATAGACCAGGAGGATATGGTGGATTTGATATTTATAAATCGGAAAAAGACAGTTTAGGAGAATGGGGACCTGCTATCAATTTGGGAGACAGTATTAACACTGCAAAAGACGAATTATGCCCATTTATACATCCCAATTTACATAGATTATATTTTAGCTCTAATGGTTATGCAGAAACTATGGGTGGATTTGATATTTTTCAAGCAAGCCTTAATAATAATAAATGGGGACATGTAAAAAATATAGGCTATCCTATCAATACTACCTATGATGATTTAGGATATACTGTTACTGCTGAAGGAAATTCTGCTTATTATTATTCAACAAAAAACAACACAAAGCATCACTTTGATATTTACAAAGTTTACCTAAAAGAATCTATACCTCTTACACTTGTAAAAGGAAAAATATTGGCAGGTGATTCTCTTAAACCTATTAAAGCATCTATAAAAGTAAAAGATGAAAAAACAGGAAAATTTTTAAAATATATTTATAATTCTAATGCAGAAACAGGAAATTATTTAATGATTTTCCCACCAGGAAAAAATTATGATATGATTATTCGAGCAGAAGGTTATAAACCCTATGTTATCAATATACATATTCCCAATCAAACTTATTTTTACGAAAATTTTCAAGAAATACACTTATTGCCTATTCGTATAGATGCTACGGGCGAAGTTTTAGGCGAGAAAATAACTATTAACAATACTTTTTATGATATCTATAAGGAATACAACGACAGTGTTGCTAAAATAGATTCTTCTAAAATTATAAAATACGATAAATTATTTAAAGTTGTAGAAACACTTATACAAACAACTGATACCTTAGGGATTAATGAGATAAATAAAAATGCTGAAAAGATAATATCACAACATTCTGATGTAATAAAAATAAAACCAAAAAAAGACTATGATAAGCTATTCAATTTAGTATCGGAAATTATTGAAACTACAGATTCTGTTGCCCTTAGAATGTTAAATAAAAAAACACTTGCCAATCAAGCAATAAATAGTGTTGTATTTTATGACAATAACAAAAATACCTCTGATACTGTTGTTCTAGTTCCCGATATTGCTATAAACGAAAATAAAAAGCACAAAGAATTAAATCAAAAAGAAAAGCTAGTAAAAACATATAGTATTTTCTTTAGAAAAAATGATACAAGAATTGAACAGGAATATAAAAAGATTCTTTCCGAAATAGTTCAATTAGCTAAACAACATCAGCAGTTATATATCGAATTAATTGCATATCATTCTCAAGAAGAAAATAGCAAATTGGCTATAAAAAGAGCACTTGCTGTACGAGATTTTATGTTAAATAAAAATTTCTATTTGTATAGAATAAAAACACGAGCAGCTTCTAATTTTTTAGATGCTACAGCAGAAGACAATCAAAAAGTAGATCTTAAAATTATTGAGTCTAAGCAATTGTTTAATAAAAAAGCAAGTACAAAACCTATTAGATTGGAGGAGATTAGAAAAGAAGAAATGGTTTATAACAAAGCTCCAAAAAGACTCAAACAAAGACAGTTGGAAGAAAAAGAGGCTTATGTAAAACCATTCCCGTATAAAACAAATGTTGTTTATACTGTTCAAATAGCATCGGGAAAAAATTGGTTAAAAGAAAAAGATAGTTTCTTTAAAGGAGAACACGCTTTTTATCATAAATTCAGAAAAAGATACAAATATACTGTCGGTCATTACAAAAGTTTTAAGGAGGCTACACAAGCTCGGATGGTACTCATTAATAAAGGATTCGCAGATGCCTTTGTGGTTAAATTTACAGAGGGGGTAAGATATGAGTAAACGAATCTTAACATATTATAGTATTCTTGCTTTTTTTGTAGGATTTGTTTTGATTCCTAAAACATCAACAGCCCAACAATATACAGAAACCGACCTTAAAGTGGCTTATTTGTACAATTTTACAAAATTTGTTACTTGGCCTGCTATAGCTTTTAGAAAAAATAACAGCCATTTTGTAATTACTATATTAGGAGAATCGCCAGTTGTTGAGATTTTACAAACAGCATTAAAAGGTAAAAAAGTAAAAGGACGAGCAATTATTATCAAACAAATATCAGAAATATCAGAAATTCAAAATCCTCAAATATTGTTT
>Ga0256827_10002160_pt1 | contig 12691 bp, 14 predicted proteins | sample CV84metaG_FD_185977 | JGI IMG/M metagenome (GOLD analysis project Ga0256827, IMG submission 185977) | Hydrothermal vent microbial communities from East Pacific Rise, Pacific Ocean - CV84 | ecosystem: Environmental > Aquatic > Marine > Hydrothermal vents | place: Pacific Ocean: East Pacific Rise... | reverse complement strand
CGTAATAATATCCCGACTTTCTGCCAGTGAAGTAATGGCCGGGATATCCTGTATCTCAAACGTATTTGAGCCCGGTGATTCGAGAAAAATCAGCTTTGTGTTGTCTTGAATGAAAGATTCGATCTCTTTTCCCGCAGAGGAGGGGATAGTGGTTATTTCAACCCGGTATTTTTTCAGAACTTCGTTGCAGAAGCGGGTTGTCGGGCCATAGGCATTATCACAGAGGAGAATATGATCACCACTTCCTGTAAATGCCAGAAAGGTATTGATAATGGCACTGATTCCAGATGGAAAAGCACGAGTTAACGCCCCCCCTTCCAGCTCTCTGACTGCCTCTTCAAACAATCTCTGTGTCGGTAACCGATCTGTTCCGTAGCTGATTCCCTCATATTCACCGGCGTTTGCCAGGGTCAGATCGGTAAAGTTATCAAACAACACTGTTGACCCACGGAACACCGGTGGATTGATTGTTTGCAGCGGGGCGACTGCCCCCTTTTTTTCAAGTTGAGGCTTGTTGATCAGACTGGTTGCTGTTTTCATTTTCTGCTCCGATGTGAAACTTGCTGGTGTCTCTCTGCTGCCGTACTGCCTTTAGCGCTGTTCAGAATAGGTAAAAGAGAGATCGAATAAATTTAAAAAATTGTTCAGCAGGCGGTAGGTGATCCCCCACAGCGGGCGGTTACACCATTCATCAAGGGTAATTCCCGGATGCTGCCGATCCTGACCACGATAGAAAAAGGTGAGCTGTCGGTTGCGTTGTGGTTCAAGCAAGGTTTGGATGGGGATCCAGAAGCAGTTAACAACTTCACCATTGAGGTTGAATTGTGTATCCAGATTAATGTGGTAGACAAAGCAGGAGATATGGACCGAGAGGTAGGCTCCGGCAAGATCATCACTTTGACCAAGATAGTTTTCTTCTCTCAGGTAAAGGCTGATCTCTTCCCGGGTTTCCCGCTCTGCCGCTGCTCGGGAACTGGGGTCGGTGGGTTCAATTCTCCCGCCGGGGAAACCCAAGTCTCCGGACCACGGATCTCTTTCAAGTTCGGCCCGTTGAATCAGTAGAACTTCAACCTGCCCCTGATGCTCGCGCAACAACATGGCAACTGCGGCGTGACGCTCAAATTCCCGCTCCAATGCCGGCGGTTGGTAATTGGCAAGGCGGGTCTTTATTTGTTCAATGGTGAGCATTGGTCTACTTCATCTTTAAATCTGAAAGGTCGTGTCCGGTTTAAAATTACAGATATTTAATGCTACTGTGAAAATTCTCACTTCCCATTTTTCAACGGGGGAGGTTCAAAAACCATTAAGCCCGTGAAACGAAGCGGCATTCCCGCGTATCAACTTTAATTTTCTCTCCCGATTCCAGATAACCGGGCACCTGAACTGCAATCCCTGTTTCCAGAATTGCCTCTTTGGTTTGGGCAGTGGCGGTGGCATTTTTGATTGCCGGAGCGGTTTCTGTGACAGTTAATTCAACGGTTTGTGGAACTTCGAGGGTGACAACCAGATCATTAAAAATCCCCAGAGTGACTTCACCGCCTTCCAGAAGATACCCTTTGATCTCATCGTAGAGTTCACCAGAAATTTCATATTGCTCATAGTTCTCCTGATCCATGAACACCCCCTGATCACCCGCTGCGTAGAGGAATTGCCCCTTGCGGCGGGCGAAATCTGCTTCGTCGAGTCGATCACTGGATTTAAAGGCATTATTGAGAACCTGCCCGGTTAACAGGTTGCGATATTTTGTTTTAACCAGAGTGGTTCCTCCCCGGGCGGTAGGTGATTGAAAACTGATATCGATAACCACGCAGGGAGCGGAATCGAGTTGAAACACCATTCCCCGGCGCAGATCATTAGCATTGATCATGGATAAACTCCTTAAAGGTTGGTTCTCTTGTAGGGAACCGGATATTTTTATTTTAGCAGTTTTTTAATTGCTGTCATTTTTTCGAGAGTCGCATAGCGACCCTTATTGATAATCTCTTCCGCGTTGCTGAAGTCTGCCCAATGGTTAGATGACGTAGAGGGACAGATCACCAAGTCGGCCTGTTTCAGTTGCAATTGAGAGAGGAGATATCTGGCTGCTTCATCTGCTCTGAACACCACATCCAGGCCGCTGTCAAGGGGTTCTATCTCGCTTAAACGGCTGGCGGCATCGATCGCAATAACAATATCGGCCCCCATCTCTTTGGCCGGGCCGACCGGGATTGCACCGATCCAACCGCCATCGACCAGTTTCATCCCGTTATATTCAACCGGCGGGAGGATTCCCGGCAGGGCGCTGGTGGCAGCAACCGCTTTGATCAGTGAACCCTCTCTGATAATAATCTCTTTGCCACTGATCAAGTCAAGGGCAACTGTCGCTACCGGAATCTGGGTCTCCTCAAGATCAATATCGGGGAGGAGAAATTCCAGGCTGTTATCTCTGGTCTGCTCCGAGACAAATGATAATTTTGACATTGCCAGAGTGAAAAAGAGTTTCTTTCGCGCCAAATATGAAAAGCGATAGAAGAGCCCCTCTCCTTCGATGTTCTCTTTGTGTTCAACGATCAGATCCAGCCGCGACTTTTTAAAGGTATCACTCTGCAGATATTCAAGCATTCGCTCATTTAAGCGTGCTATATCGGGGGTGGCCGCATACATGGTGCCAATAATGGCCCCCATGCTGGTTCCGGTAATCAGATCGACTTGCAGTCCGGACTCCTCAAAGGCCTGGAGAACCCCAATATGGGCAAGACCACGGGCTGCCCCGCCACCGAGGGCGAGGGCGATCTTCTTTTTGCCAAACCAGGGAGCCATTTATTTATCCATCCATCTGGGTTTTCACCCGTTTGGTTTCATTCTCCGGGAGAGTGAAGCTGTCATGTCAGAGGAGATCACCATTGCCGGGCGGAGCGATTGTTTTGTCGGATCTGTTTCAGCCCCAAAAAGTGTCGAGCCCTTTTTTGGCCAGCGGTCGAGGATTATGCAGGTCATTGGGATGATTGGCTTTCCCTCCACATTTTCCACATACGACAGTCGGGTTGGTGGAGCGTTTGTCGATCTCTTCCATAAGCCCTTTAGCGCGCAATTCGCAAAATTTTAGTTGAGTCAGGTCTTCAGTCATGGGTTGTCCTTTTTTCTCAGGATAAAGTATGCCTGAATGATACTCGCAATCGGGGAGAAAGATCAAACAGTGCTTTGCTTTAAAGTGAGACCTTTTATGTCGTTGTCGCGGGTTGTTGTGTCAACGTAGAATGGTTACCGGGGCAACCCGGCGTTGGCTGCCCCGGTAAATTAATAAGAAAAGTGTCGGTAATCAATTGGATTGGAAATTAACTTCAACATCCTGGCGATGGGCCGGGTCTATGGTCCAGAGGGTTCTCTTGTCAAAGTTGAAGGCTTTCGCAATGATGACATCGGGGAACTGTTCAAGCCGGGTGTTGTAGATGGTGACAGAAGCATTGTACAGCTCCCGCCGGTCGGCAATTTGATCTTCAATTTCACTGATACGGTTACTGAGTTGGCGGAACCCGGTATCGGCTTTCAAATCAGGATAGCGTTCCACCACCATGAACAGTGATTTGAGTGTCTCAGTCAACATTCCCTGGGCCTGAATTTTTTGTTCGTCACTCCGGGCGGAATTGACCATTGAGCGGGCTTTAACCACAGCCTCCAAGGTTTTCTGCTCGTGCTGCATGTACCCTTCACACACTTTGATCAGTTTTGGCAGTTCATCGTAGCGCTGCTTGAGGAGGACATCAATATTGCTCCAGTTCTTTTCGATGTTGTTTTTTAATGCGACAAAACCGTTATAGATGATAACAACATAGATAATCAGTGCGAGAAGTATGGCAGCAAAAATTCCCAGTGTGATAAATCCGCCCATAGTGAATCTCCTTATCAATGAAAGGGTGGTGTTTATTTCAAGTAATTCAAGAGTAAATAGATTGCTCCACCGGTGGTTGCGGTAGCGATGAGAAACAGTGGCACAGTGTAATAAAAGTACCGTGAGGTCAGGGCTTCCTCTGAGTGAGTTTCCGTGATGATCAGCGGCCGCCCTTTTTTCTTGCCGATCACAATATGCTCTTCCTGCTTTTTCCGCTGCTGCTGATTCTGCAGTGATTCTTTCATCACCTTCTCTTCTACGGCAGTGCGGGCCGCATCCCATTCATCGGCATCGATCTCTCCGTCCCCATTGAGATCAAATTTCTGTAACTCCCGGCGGTTTTGTTTCAGCTCACGTAAAGCGGCAACCTTTTGCTCCACCAAATCGGATCCCTCAGTTTGCTTCACTGAGGCATACCCGAGAACATAGAGGAGGGTCCCATCGACAATGACCTCTTCGACCCATTTTTCATCACTTTCGTGATACCGCTGCATCAACCCAATTTGCCCGGGAGTTCCCTCCTGTTTTGACCCGGCATGGACTCGACACCCGGCCGGATTAATTTCAACCTGACCGGTTTCGTCTTCTAAGCAGAACGGGACATTATCACTGCTGCTGATACCGGTGACCCGCCACTGTTTATTCCGATCACGGCGATATCTGGTTAACCGATAGAAAACACAAGGGGTGTTTGACAGCGGAGAAACCAGGGCAAATTTACGGATGGCTTGACCTTTCACTTCCACTATCCCCATTGCCACCGACCGGATTTTACTGGTTGGAGTGTTTTCGATCTGCCGTTTCATCCGGAGAAAGTAAAAGCCATACCAGAACATCAGTCCGGCAATAATAAATGGAACCGTCCCTGAAGCAAAGGCGAAATAGGCGATTTGATTTAAAAATTTACCGTCAGAGATGTCAGCCAGACCAATAAATAGTGCTGCCAAAATTGCCCCGGCTCCACCAAACCAGAAGCTGGGTTTGAACCAGCCGCTTGACGATCTGGCCGGTGGTGGCGAGGGGAGTCCGGGATCGGCAATCTCTGCTGTCCGGGGGGCTGTTTCCTTTTCGGCAACGGCTTCGTCCATTTCAGCACCGATCTGGTTTGCAACCGGGAGAATATCCTCTCGTTCTCCTGTCGTTGCCAGAGCCGGGTTCTGCATCAATATTGCTGCTGTGACAGCCTGGTTCAGATTGTTTTCTTCACTCTGTTGTGGTGAGTTGATTGGTCCGGTTTTTATCAGATCAGCCATCAGCCAGCCATATCGGGTGAGGCTGAGCAGGTTCTGTCGTCGTGTTTCCGGATTGTCCGGATCATCCCGGTGGAGAGTACAGCCGGGGAGGTTGGCTAGACCGAAATCGGTCTGCAGGTGGAAGTCTCCCGCATATTGTTCCGCCAGTTTGAGAACCTGTTGCAGATTCTGTTTGCTGCTGAGACTTGCCCGCTCCCCCAATCCTTTTGGGTCAAATTTTCCGGGGAAAATACGGACTGCCTCTTCGACCTGCCGTTTTTTATCCAACAGATAGAGATCCAGAACCGGCTGTCCCTGCAGAATGATCTTATGCACCTTGTCCCCGTCCAGATGGCGGATATCATCCCGGCCCCGATAGGCGTGACTGGACAGCAGTTGGGAAATGCTTTTGTCTGCCAGTTGCCCGGTAATCTCAGCGAAAACCGCAAGGAGAGTTGCCCCTTTCGGAATAATGACGGTGTTTTTCTGGCAGCCAAATACAATTTTCTCGTCACTGATCTGCAGGTGCCGAACTTTCCGGGGGACGAATTCAGCTTTAGATGGTTCTATCAGCCAGTGGACATAATTGGTGTTTTGCAGAAAATCTGAAATCTTTTCCAGAGTCTCACGTTGACCCCGGGCCAACAGTGATAATCCCCGCCCAGTCAGACGCTGTCGGCACTGGTAGGGATCCAGCTTAAACTGCTGTGTCAGCTCTTTGAGGATCCCCGCCAGATTCTCCGGTGGTTGCGGTTGTTGTTCAACGATGAGGTAAATCACTTGAGGTCTATTAACTCCCCCTCTTCAAGATTAGAGTATTTTTATAAACTTACTAAAATTGCTGTTAAATTGCAAGAGAGAAACAGGAGCTTGTCCTGTTTGTGTCATGGTATGAGTCAGATGTGCCGTTAGTTTGATTGCATAGAGACCTTTCCCTTTCTATGCAGTTTATGGGACTCAGTTATGTAATATTGAAGGTATGATTTAAGTTCCAATTGAACCTGGGAGAGGGGAGCTTCTTTTTGTCGGAGTTGACTACTCGGCCACTTTTTTTCGTAGTGCTTTTACTTTTCCCCGCAGTTTTTTTTGATTGGTCCGTTTCTCCTTTGACCCTTTGCTGGGCCGGGTTTTCTTACGGGGTTTTCTACTGACCAGCGCTGTCAGAATCATCTTCCTCAGTGTATCTAGGGAATTAAGACGGTTTTGCTCCTGACTGCGGGTCTGCTGCGACTTGATGATAATAACCCCATCTTTATTGATTCGGTGATCGGAGGACTGTGCCAGTCGCTGCTTTATTCCATCGGGAAGGGAAGAGCTGGAGAGATCAAAGCGGAGATGGATTCCGGTAGAGACCTTATTGACATTCTGGCCACCCGCCCCCTGGGAGCGGATAGCAGTGAGTTCGATCTGTTTGGCTGGAATAATAATTTCATCTGAAATCTGTAGATCGTCCACGGAATGTCCCTTTAAATGGCTCAGCTGTTTTTGTGCAGATCGGTTTTTAAGCTGCGTGACAGAAGCGCAAAAGCGAGATCAAGATCAGTGTCCGGATTTAACAGCGGCCCCAGAATTTGAACCTGTCCAACCCGGTTCAGCAGGCGATCATCATAGTGTGCTTGCGGGGCTAATCTCCGGATCTCTTGCAGCAGGTAGCTAAAATTAAGATTCCGGGTCATCTGCCGTGCCTCACCGAGACCGGCGTAACTTAGTGTGTTGCAGGTAAAAATCAGCGTTTCACCGGTATTGGTATAAATCCAAAGAGTTTTGTCCCGTTCATCAGACTTCGCTATTTCAGTTGTGGTTATTTTTTTGGTCATCGGGATACCACCGGCGAGCAATGTCTTTCCCATGCTGAATTTACGCTGGGTCGTGGTCGTACTTGTTTCTCCCTGTCCGGTACCACAGGTTGCAAGCAGTAACAGATCAAGAGTCTTATAGCCGATAGCGAAAAGTTCGTCGCTGAATGTTTTGATTTGTAATGACTCGGTTCCAAACGTGAAATATGCAACTTGCTGGTGTCGATTCTGCTCTCGTACCAGCTGCGGGTCGATGACCAGGGTCGGAATGTCTGCCTGGGTGAGTTTTGCTGCCAGCTCCTCAGCTTGATTCTTTTCAGCAAAACTGGCAATGGTGACCGGTTCCCCGCCGGTAATTTTTTGCCGGGCTTCAAAAACCAGAATATTGAGTGCTGGCGCGATAACTTCTGCAACTACGGTTGTTTCCTGCTGCCAACGATGTACTGTAACCAGATACATGCCGCATCTCCATTTTTGGTATCTTCAGGTTGATAGTTGACTATTCTGCCACCGGACGATAGATAATCAACCCTTTTCTTCCCCCTAGATAGGGGAGCAACTCCTCATCCATGACCTGTTGTCGCAATGGTTTTGTGGAGGCATGCCGCAGGTAAATTTTTCCCTTCTTTCTGATGATGATTCCGGTGTGAGAGACATCGAGACCCGGTAGTGGGCTGTAAATCCCGATGTAATCACCACTTTGAAGGTGGTCAAGAATCGTTTTATCAATCGCTGCCGGTGGAATAAAAGCAATTGTCTGCTTTCTCACCGGATACCCCGGCAGGTAGAGTGTTCCATCGGTTTTTTGATTCAACTGTTTTTCCTCCCAACGGGTGTGAATCCCTCCCACTTGAGAGGTTATATCACGTAGGGGGGCAAGGGGAGCGTTTCCCCAGCTGGAGAAGAAGTGGTGACGATTCAGGAAGGTCACTGTGCCACGATCATAACGAACCTGCTGCAGGATCTCTTTAAACTCCGCAAAAGAGCTGGATCTGCGGAGGGCCTCTACGTAATCGAGATAGGTAAAACAATCGACCCCATCGAGGCGGAGGACAAAAATCTCAGCTGTTGCAGCACTGCCGATCAAAGTCTGAGCTTGGTAGGGGGTCTGTAGGAAAGCTGCTGAAATCAGGGCAATCTTCTCCCCGGGGGGAGCAATCCCTTCGGCTTCACTCTGCAGGTGTTCGATCTTGTCCTGATCCCAGCGACCCAGATCGAAGGGTTTTTGTGGTGGGGCGACACAGGAGGATAAAAGCAGTGACAGGTTTAACAAAAAAAACAGTTTGCTGAACCATTGTCCGCAGTATGTACCGGGAGTGGTTGTAGCGAATAATGGGTTTAATGCCGGTAGATAACTCATCAAAACCTGTCTTTTTTATCGGCGAAAATCAAGCTCCCGGCAAGGTATCGGCAAAGATAGCTTCATGCAGATTAACGGTGTGATTTTTAATCCGCCGCATCGCGACCGCCATATCGCTGAAGGTCAAAGCGGGGAGGGCACCACAGGTTCCATCTTTCATCCGGCCCAGGTGAGCCTTGCGGATCATATCGGCCTGATCATTGAGGCGACTGGCTTCATCATAGACCTTTTTGGTGCTGCTCCCGTCCTTGTCGTTAAACGACTTGCAGACCAGGGTGAAGAAAGCGAGGATCTCATGGTGGTAGCTGATCAGATCGTCCCAGCCATCGGCACTGTAATCGAGTTCATATTTGTCCAGCCGTTTCATGTATGAACAGAGAGATGCAGCATAATCAGCAATTGATTCAAATTCATCGGCCGCCCGGATGAAGCTATAGGCCCGGTCTGATTGTCGATTGCTGGAATTTCCCGCCTGCATCAAAGTGACAGTGAAGGTGGTGATCTCGTGTTGAATCGTATCGGTTTCATCTTCAAGCTTCATCACTTTACGATAGAAACGTTCGCGTCCTTTTATATTGCGTTGCAGAAAACTTCCTGAGTGGCGCAGTGATTTGTGGACTAATTTCTGCATCCGCTTCAGTTCCTCAAAAATTAACGGGATTCCCATCGCAATCGGCATGGTACCTGGGGCCCCGATATATTTAAATGACCCTTTTTCACTCCCCTGTTTCTCCGGTACCATCCGGGTGACAAGTTTGGCTAGCTGGTTGAGAAACGGCAACATAATCAGGGTCGCAGTGACGTTGAAAAATGTATGTGCCATGGCGATATGGGCGGCAATGTAGGGATGATTTCCGCTGGCATCGACAAAACTGGAACTGCCGGGGACAAACCTTTCAATCATGTGGACGTAGGGAGTAAACAGCGAGATGATAATGACCACCCCCAGAACATTGAAAACACTGTGTGCCATGGCCGCCCGCCGGGAGGCAATACTGCCGCCGATAGCGGCAAACTGGGCGGTAATTGTGGTCCCGATATTTTCCCCCATAACCAGAGCAACTGCAGTATAGAGGGGAATTGCTCCGGTGGTGGCAAGGGCAATTGTGATTCCGAGCATTGCTGAACTACTCTGGATAATCATTGTCATCAGGCAACCGATGGCAACACAGCCTAGAACACTCAAAAGGGTCTGAGCATCGAGGGAGAGCATCAGATTCATGAAAGATTCATCGGTACGGAGTGGCTTAAATGCACCGCTCATGATCTCGAGACCGAAGAAAATCAGCCCCAATGCAACCAGAACTTTAGACCCTGCGGAAATCCGTTCGTTTTTGGAGAAGAGCATCGGGAAAATGCCGATGGCAATCAGCAGCAGGCCGTATTTCCCTACTTTGACGGCAAGAATCCAACCGGTTATGGTGGTTCCGATGTTGGCTCCCAGGATAACCCCGATTGCCTGGGTCAACTGCATCAGCCCGGCATTGGTAAAACCGACTACCATGACTGTGGTGATTGAAGAGGATTGAACAAAGGTGGTGACGAATAGACCGACGAGAACCGCGAGAAAGCGGTTGGTGGTGACCGAGGAAATAGCTTTGCGGATTAACCCACCGGAGAGCATTTGTAAGCTATCGGAGAGATATTTCATCCCAAGGATGAAAACTCCAAGTCCACCGATAGCCGTATAGCCCATCTTAAACGGTTCGATCATTGGTTGATCCCCTTTGAATTATGGTTACAGTTAATACTCTCTTTTAACTGTTGGGGCGCAATTTAGTTGGCTTTTGTCTGGCTGTCAAGCCTTTCGGTTAACTTATTGAAATCAATAATAAATTTTAGAGAATATCGTAAGTGGATTGGTCTCATTTCGGCAGATTGTCAGTTTTGTTTATCGCCAGATAGAGAGCCTCAATCTGCTTTCTTGCCCAGGGTGTTCTACGGAGGAATTTAAGACTTGACTTCACCGAAGGATGACTATTGAAACAATTGATATTGATCCGTTGCCCCAGTTCCTCCCAGCCATAATAATTGACCAAGTCGGTGACGATGTTTTCAAGGGTGATCCCGTGCAGAGGATCATTACTGCGGTGCTCAGTCATGGTCTGGATGGTCCTTATTGTATGAGGGGGTGTTGTGCCTGACCTGGTAGATAGCGTACCAGAGGGACATCAGCAGGGCAATCAGCGGCAGTGCCGGGATAAAAACCCCACTGATTTGAGCCAGAGAGACTGCGCAAAATAGTGCAACAACTGAAACCGGCAGATATCGACCGAATTTTTTCTGTCGGGCCAGGACTGTTCCTGTCGCTCCAATCAAATTATCATTGATCCCGAATCGGTCGGCAACCATGACAAAGAAGACCACCATAATCCAGTCAGAGATACCAAATACCGGCACCAACATATCGGAACCGGGGGTGGCAAACTTAATCAGCACCATATCAATCATCGGGGGTGGCCCAATCGGGTGGCGGTAGTATTGTTTCAGCTGTTCGGTAAAATTGGCGGTGGGGCCAAACATCCAGCTGGCAAAGTCTGCCAGTGTCATAGCGATCCCGATTGGGATGATTTCCCAGAGCCGCTGGACATATCTTGCCAGAGCAGCACCGACCAGGGTTGCAACCAGCATTAGGAATCCAGACTTGATTGCTGTCAGCGGTTGTTGCAGGGGGAGGTTGGGGAATTGGTTGATCAGCCAGATACACAGGAGTAAGGTTCCTCCCCAAAAGAGATAAAAGTGTCTGGAGCGTTTTTCTTCCTTTAGCAGGAGGATTGGCAAGAGCAGTTGTGCTGCTAGATAAAGTTGCAGGAGCATAAAGGCTGTTGACCACCAGAGGGAGGTTCCTGATAGCTGGCTCCCGATCAGACTGACTCCGAGAATGGCTAGGCTCCAGCAGCAATGACCGCTGATCAGGTTTAATATCTGGCGCTGATTCGACTTGCTGAAAGTCATATAGTGATGTAGAGACATAAATATTATTATGCCCTGTTTAGGGGAAAAAGTGGATCGGTTAATATTATCTCAATCAAATCACGGGGAAGACACTATGAAATGGCAGGTTTACATGATTCTCTGTTCTGACAACTCCCTCTATACCGGAATTACGACCGATGTTCAGCGCCGTTTTTCTCAACACCTTGGTGGAACCGGGGCCAGATATTTTCGCGGCCATACTCCCGAACGTCTGGTTTATCTGGAGACGGGGCATGACCGCAGCAGTGCCAGTTGTCGTGAAGCTGAAATCAAGAAGTTGCGACCGAACGAGAAACGGCAACTGATCGTTTCAAGTGCCAACCGGTTGGAGCGGAACCGGTAGAGATCACGCTATTGGCAGGTGGTCTGTCCGAGAGTGACCCATCTTTTCTTGTAGGCGAGTTGCTGGATATCGATAACTTTTACTTCGATTGCTTTCTCTTTAAGCCCTTCATTGTAAAGAATCTCACAGGCATACTCTGCATACTCTTTCCAGTCGCTGCCGTCATCAATCACTCCGATTTTAAAGGAGGTTCTGGAGTCCCAGGTGGCATCTAATGCGCTTGGTTCTGTCGCTCCCTGAAAAAAAGTGATAATTTTGTCGTATTTCGGGCCAAATGATTCAGCGTGGATCAGTGACGGGGTGGTCATCATCATGGCAAAAAAGATTACCAGTATTTTTTTCATTTTTGCTCCTTTAAGAAAAAAATGACATTGTTTAGATGTCTGTTCTCGGGGTAGGTTATCCCTCAATATATTTTTCAGTCAATAGAACAAATCATTTTTTGGCTGTTTTAACGATGCAAAATATTGAATTCAATTAGAGGAACGGTTATGCCGCTCAGGAATTATTTTATTATTTGTCTGCTTGTCCTCGGTGCCCTGGCTTTGTCGCCGCAGAGTGGTACCGCCGCCCAGGATTTAACCACTCCAGTTGAACCACAGGGGAAAATTCTCACCATGGGTGAAGCCGCCACTCTCGGGGTGGTGGAAGGTTTGACCGAGTATCTTCCGGTCAGTTCTACCGGGCACCTGCTTTTGGTTGAGCGAATTTTATCGATCGGGGAGGATCCAACGGCATCGGTAATGCAGCAGCAGCGAACCAAGGAAGCCCTTGATGCTTACACCATCTGCATTCAGATCGGTGCCATTATTGCTGTATTGGGATTGTACTTCCGTCGGATCAGGCAGATGGTGCTTGGTTTAGCGGGAAAGGATGCCGAAGGCCGGCAATTATTGATCAGTGTGATTGCCGGTTTTCTCCCGGCTGCAGTGATCGGGCTGCTGTTTAATAAGCTGATCAAATCTTATCTGTTTGGAACCTGGCCGGTTATTATTGCCTGGTTTGTCGGTGGAATGGCGATTCTGGCGGTGAGTCGTTGGAACCGCAGCCGGGGAGAGCATTCAGCCCACACTGGGCGCTCAATTTTGGAGCTGACCTGGCAGATGGCATTGATCA
>Ga0256827_10002159_pt1 | contig 12692 bp, 9 predicted proteins | sample CV84metaG_FD_185977 | JGI IMG/M metagenome (GOLD analysis project Ga0256827, IMG submission 185977) | Hydrothermal vent microbial communities from East Pacific Rise, Pacific Ocean - CV84 | ecosystem: Environmental > Aquatic > Marine > Hydrothermal vents | place: Pacific Ocean: East Pacific Rise... | reverse complement strand
AATTAGCACAAAATATTAATAATGACAATATTGAAAACCTAAAGAATACTTTTAATGATTTAGAATTAATATCTAATAAAAATAAGGATAATATTATATCATCATTTATTAATGAAATTGATAATAATACAAACAAAACCATTACAAAACTTGAGTCTAAGTCAAAAACAAATAACAGCGAACTTATAAAAATCATTAACAATAATAATATTGCAATATTAAATAATGGTATAGAAAAAATTAGCAACTCATCTTTAAAAGATAAAGAAAATATTATATCATTACTTATTAAAGAAATTAAAGATAATACAAATAAAACTATTACGGAAATTGAAACGAAAACGAAAATCAATAATACCGAACTCATTAAAAATATTAAAAGTAATAATCTTGATATTATAAATAATTCATTTAAAAGTTTTAATAACACAATATCTAAAAACAAAGAAGAAATTGCTAATAAAATCATTCTAAATACTAATGATAGACACGAAAAAACTTTTGAAAAAGTAAAAACCAGTACACAACAAATAACAAATACATTATACAATCAATTAGATGCTCTACAAGGAATATACGCTTATTTAGACAATATACGACATCCATTACCAATAATGCGAGGCTGGCCGGCTTCTCCTGATTTTATTTTAAGAATGATAAATATAATAAACGAAACAAAGCCAAAAACAATTCTTGATATAGGTAGTGGAGTAACTTCTCTTATTGCAGGTTATTGTTTAGAAAAGATAGGTACAGGTAAAGTTGTTTCTTTAGACCATAACGAGAAATTCTATAAAATAACTAAGAATAATATTGCAAAACACAGTTTAGAAAATATTATTGATTTGCAATTAGCACCATTAAAAAAATACAAAATTAAAGGAAAAGAATGGTTATGGTACGATAATAAAAATTTAAATAAATATAAAGAATTTGATTTAATAATAGTAGATGGTCCTCCAGGTACAACTCAAAAAAATGCACGTTACCCTGCAATTCCTTTATTAAAAAATAAAATAACAAAAAAATCAATTATTATGCTAGATGATGGGAAGAGAGAAGATGAGAGAAATAGTGTTGATATATGGATAAAGGATAATAATAAATTAAAAAGTACTTTTTATTGGGAAGATGAAGCTGGTACTTTTGTTATAAAATAAATGTACAAATATGGAGAAACATATATTAAATAAATATTTTGATGAAATATTTGTAATAAATCTAAAAAAAAGAAAAGATAGATTTATAGAAGTTAATCAAAAACTGAATAGAATAGGTCTTCATTTTACTATTATTGAGGCTGTTGATGGATACAGTAAAGAAAATAGAGCTCTTTACAATAAATATTTATCAATCCCAATTGGGGGTGAAGAATCACATGCATTAGACAATACAAATAAAAGGAAAACAATAAAAAGTCCAGGTGCTATTGGTTATTTGAAATCATATTCTAAAATTATAAATATCTCAAAAATAAATAAATATAAAAGAATTCTTGTTTTTGATGATGATATTATTTTAAGGAAAAATTTTAATACGGAAGTAAAAAAATTTCTTGAAAGATTAAAATCAGATTGGAAGATTTGTATGTTAGGTGCAACTCAACATGTTTGGAAGCCACCTATTTCTCATAAATTTGTAGATGAAATAAATAAAGTCGATTATTATCCCCAAATTACCGATGGCTCTTTTGCTTTAGGTATAAGTGAACAGATATTCGATGAATTATTAGAAAAAATAGAAAAGTATAATATTGCTTTTGATTCAGGAGTGTTAAGAGATTTATACAAAAAATATAATGAACAATGTATTGTTGCTTATCCATATTTAGTTATTGCGGATGTATCTAATTCGGATATCGCAAATAATAGAGATCAATATGAATTATCATTAAAATTAAAATGGGATATTGAGAGCTTTGATTACCCATTTAAATTAGATTTAGTTAGTGTTATTGTCCCTACATATAACAAAGAGCGATATCTAGAGAAAAGCATAACATCTTTATTAATACAAACATATTCAAATATTGAAATATTAATACAAGATGATTATTCTACAGATAAAACAAAAAGTATTTGTAAGCAACTATCATTAACAGACAAACGAATTAAATATGACAAAAATGATAAAAATCAAGGTTGTTATATAACAAGAAATAATGCTTTAAATAGATCGTTAGGAAAATATATTGCTATTCATGATCCTGATGAAATTTCTTTACAGAATAGAATTACAAATCAAGTATATGATATTATACAAAATAATGTATTGTTTTCTATTGGGCATGTTCGACGAAGTCGATTAACTATAGAAGAATTATTTATAGGTAATGATGATGATTTATTAGAAAAAGTAGATGAACATAGAGAACCGAAGGTTAATGGTAATTTTAAATGGATTGATAGGAAAATTTTGGGTTTACAAACTTCAATGTTCAAAAGAAAGGTATTTATTGATTATGGTTTGTTTTGGGAAGAAAGATTTTCTGCAGATGCAGAAATTCTAGAAAGAATATTATCTGATAGATTAGGAATATTATTTCCTTATAACAATAAAAATATTTATCAATATTTATTTTATGAAGATGGTATAGATGGTATTTATAAAAAAAATGATAATGTATTGTGTGTTAGTCCTATTATGGATGAACAAAATTTAACAAATAAATATATTGGTAATATCCGAACAGATTTTGAAAAAAAATGGAGAAGTAGGTTAAAAGGAGAATACTTTTATCCTTATCCAAGATTTAATGATAGTAAAAGTAATACTATAAATTTAAATCCCTATTCTAATAAAGGATTAGATAACAAAAGTAATAATATTATTGAAATTAATAAATTAAAAATAAAATTAAGTCAAACTAATTTGACAATCCAAAACCTTGAAAAAAAACTAGAATATCAAAAACAAAAACAAATTGAAACAGTAGATTGGTACAGAAAAGAAATAGAAAAAATAAATAAATGGCACGAAGCTAATTACAAAAACTTACCAAAAGTAATAACGAAAGTATCTAGAGCAGTAGGAAAAATTAAAAACAAAAAATATAAGAATAATGAAATTTGAATACTTTATAAAAGATAATAAAACAAAAATAGTTTGTATTATCGAAAGTGAAGAAGAAAAAATGGGATATAGAGCAGAGGGCCCTTATCCTAAAATAGAAATGGTTAATAATACTGTTGAATTTGATTATGTAGCTAAGAATACACACCCAGATTTAGTAGCACTTCTTTGTATTCTTTGTTTTTATCCTTATATTAAAGATGAGGTAACTTTCCCATTTCCTGTTAGTCAAAATTTTGCATCAGCATTTAATGACACAGGATTATGGTTGCAAGAAGTAGTTGATGGAGCATATCGACCAACTAACAAAATGAGAATTACAAATATAGATGATAATATAATACCATATTCAGGAAATAAAATATCAATATCATTTGGGGGAGGGGCAGATTCATTAGCATTATATAGTTTATATCCAAATTCCATAGTTATTCATGAGCAGACTAAATTACCAAATGGAACTATTGTTAAAGAAAATGTTGTTGACACAATAAACTATATTAACAAAATTGGAGGTACTGCAATATCTTTTGCTAATACTTCAAGACGTGGAGTTAGTAAGCCAAGTGGTTGGGCTACTTGGGCTGCATGTACAGCTAATGCTGTTTTATTAGCCCAGGATTATGATATTGGTGTTATTCTAACAGGTTCAGTACTTGGTGCAAATTTTTTATACAATGGGAAAAAATTTGTAAAAGGAACTACCACTAAAGAGAGAAGAAATAAATGGTTAATTGCCTTTGAAAGAATAGGAATCCCTATGATACCTGCAACAGCAGGTTTAACAGAATATGGTAATATGTTACTTTTAAAGAAAAATAATTTAATAGACAAAGCTGTTTGGTGTTTTTTAGATAATGGAAATAATTGTCATAAATGTTGGAAATGCTTTAGACGAGATACTATAATTAATTCTATTTTACCTGATAATTTTTCAGATGATTATTGGGAAAGATATAATACAGAAACTATTAAAAATAAATTAAAAGAAAGACCATTGTATTTTGGTCATATATTTTCTGAAACATTACGTAATTTATCTCATATTGAATGGCTAAAAGAATATATTCCATATGACATTGAAAATACAGGAATGTGGCTACATAAATATTATCCTGATAATTTTAATGTATTCTCAGAAAAAATAAGTGACGAAAATAAAGAATTTTTAATAAAAGCAATTAAAGAGCAAATAGAACCAATGAATAAGAGTAATATACAAACTGTTGAGAATTGGAATTATTCTTTTGATCCTTGGAAAAAAATAAAAAGTATTTATTCTGCATTTGAAATTAATGAATAACTTTATCATATCCATAACAACATATAACAGATTAAGTTATTTAAAAGAGCTTATAAACTCTTGGCAAATAACAAAATCGGATAATGTAAATTGGCAAGTAATTATTGCTGATGATGGTTCTACAGATGATACAATAAAATATATAGAAAATCTAATTATTAAAGATGTAGAAATTACTTTAATAAAAAACAGAAGAATAGGTATACATCAGCAAATGAATACTATAATATCAAAATTAGAAAAATTAGATTTTGATATTTGTTTTAAAGTTGATGATGATGTTGAGTTTTTAAAAAAAGGCTGGGACGAGTTATACTATAAAAGTATTATAGAAACAGGTTTTGAACATTTGGTTTTTTGCGACAATAATTGGGCTGTAGAGCAATTTCTTGAAAAAGAAATAGAAAAAGAAAATTTAATATCTAAAACAAGTATATTAAATGTGCATGGTTTTTTTTATACTTTAACTCCAAATATAATTAAAAATGTAGGTTATTTTAATGTTGATGATTTTGGTTTTAGAGGAATGGGACATGTAGATTACACCGCACGATGTTGTATGTCCGGATTTAATGATAAAAATAGCCCTTTTGATATTAAAAATAGTAATGAATATATTTCTGCATCAAAGAAAAATTACAAATCGGCTATTAAAAGTAAATTTATTAATTTATACGATTCTCATTATAGGAAACAAAAAGAAGATTTTATTCTAAATAACAACAAAATATATCAAGAATACACAGAAATTAATAAACAAATATACGATGAATTCAAATCTGAATTACTAAATTTGTCGCTAATTGAGTTTGAAAAATTAGAAAATAAAATAAACAAGAAAGATGAAACTATAGATTGGTATAAAAAAGAAAACAAAAAAATAATAGATTATTATAATAATAGATATGAGAGTTTACCAACTTGGTGTAAAAAGTTGGGAAAAATAATAACAAAAAAATAATGAATTTAAATTATAAACATATAGATAACTGCAAGTTACTACCAAATAGGTATGTAATGTTAGATAAAATACCAAAAAATGGTATTGGTATTGAGTTAGGTGTTTTGGGAGGAGATTATTCAAAACATTTATTAAAAAGGACAACACCAAGTAAATTATATTTAGTAGATACATTTTGTGCCGATGATTGGGCTAACACAAATAGGTTTAAATCTAAAAATCATGAGGATTTTATCAAAAATGAATTTGCAAAGGAACTTTCTAACAATAAAGTAGAAATGTTAAAAGGTTTATCTTGGGAGCTATTAGAAACATTTCCTAATAATTATTTTGATTGGATTTATATTGATGCAGACCATACCTATAAAAGTGTAAAAAAGGATCTTTCAATTGCACTAGATAAGATAAAAGAAACAGGGTTGATAATAATGAATGATTATATTTCTTACGACAAATACACTAAAGAAGATTATGGTGTAATACAGGCAACAAACGAATTTTGTGTAAACAATAATTGGGAAATAATATATATGGCATTACATCCCGATATGTTTAATGATGTTGTTTTAAGAAAGATAAAAAGCTAAAATGGTTTATTGGATTTTAACAACAGAATATCCTCCAATTTATGGTGGTGGTATAAGTACTTATACCTATCATACAGCTCAGATGCTTATCGAAAAAGGACACAAAGTACGAGTTTTTATACCTGATTTTTCAGTATCAAATATAAAAGAAGAAGTAATAGAAAATGTCAAAATTGTTAAATTCAATACGAATAATCATTATGTAAATAAATTATTAGGTTACGAAAGTGCATTAAGTTATGTGTTTGCAGAAATAGTAATTGATTATATTAAAAAAGAAGGTAAACCTGATTTTATAGAAACTCAAGAATATATGGGTATTGCATATTATCTAATGCAACAAAAAGCAATGCTTGTTAATGAATTACAAAATATCCCTATTGTTTGTACAATGCATGCACCATCATTTTTGTATCTAGAATTTAATCAAGTTTTAACACACAAATTACCCGAGTTTTGGGTTGGTGAGATGGAACGTTCGGTTATAAGAACAGCCGATATACTTTTGTCGCCGAGTAATTATCTAATAAATGAACTAAAACCAAGAGTAGAGTTAGAAGATAAAAAGCCAATAGTTGTTCGTAACCCTTATAAGCCAGAAATAGAACTGAAAGAACCAGATTATAATTATACTAAAAATAATATTGTATTCTTTGGAAAATTAATTCCTCAAAAAGGAATACTAGAATTACTTAGTTATTTCAAACATATGTGGGACGATGGCTTTAATAAAAAACTTAGAGTTATAGGTGGTGGTCAGCATATGTTTTATCCTGTTAAACAAGATATGATAGAGTATTTATCTAATAAATACGAAAAGTATATAAAAAGTGGTATTTTGTTGTTCGAAGGTCAATTAAAAACTAAAGAAATAAAAAAGCGCCTAGTTAATGCTCATATAATAATTATACCAAGTATTGTAGATAATTTGCCTTATACAGTTTTAGAGGCAATGAGCTTAGGTAAAGTTGTATTAGCATCAAAAAATAGTGGTCATATAGAATTAATAGAACATCAAAAAACAGGTTTTTTATTTTCGCATTCTGAAAAATACGATTTTCAAAAGCAGATTAGACACATATTATCTTTAGATAAACAAAATATCGAAAAGATAGGCAAAAATGCTGCTCTTAAAATTAGAGAGCTAACTAATTATAATAAGGTTTATGCAGACAAAATAGCTTTATTAAATAATTACACATGTAGTAAATCCAACAAATTTACATATACTCATAACTACAAAATTAAAACTGATTATATTAGAACAGAAATTAATTTAAAAGAAGGTTTTAGTGTTGTTATACCATATTACAATATGGGTGATTATATCGAAGATACATTAAATTCGTTAAAAGCATCAAATCAAAATATTGATGAGATTATAATAATAAACGATGGTAGTACTGAAAAATATAGTACCGAAAAATTAAAAGAGTTATGCGATAATTTTGAAGTAACTATATACAATAAAGAAAACGAAGGCTTATCTTTAACAAGAAACTTTGGTGCAAAACAAGTTAAAACAAAATATTTTTCTTTTTTAGATGCAGATGATACTGTAGAACCTGATTATTATAAAAAAGCACTAAAAATATTGAAACAATACGATAATGTAAACTTTGTTGGGTGTTGGGCTCAGTATTTTGGAGAAAGCTCTGATTCGTGGGCAACATTTAATCCTGAACCTCCTTTTCTTTTAGTTCATAATATGATTAATAGTAGTGCTTTAGTTTATAAAACAAATTCTTTTATTAAATATGGGTTAAACGACCATAAGATGATTTATGGAATGGAAGACTACGACAGCGTATTATCTATGGTTGAAAATGGAAGCAAAGGGGTTGTTATTTCCGAAAAACTATGGAATTATAGAATAAGAAACAATTCTATGGCTCAGAGTTTTAACAGAAATAGCGAGCTGTATTTATATCAATTAATGGCAAAAAAACATAAAGTTTTTTTTAGTTATTATGCGTCAGATGTTGTTGGGGTTTTAAATAATAATGGTCCGGGTATAAATTATGATAATCCTAGTTTCAACACAATTCAAACAGATTTTCTAAAAATCCCTTCGTTTAACTCTAAGTTAATAACAATTGTAAAACGAAATAAATTATTGCGAAAATTAGGTAAAAAGATATATTACAAACTTATTATTAATTAATGTTTGCTTTAAATAAAATATCGGAAATACTATTAAATAGTAACAAAGCAGAACGTATCTGGTTAATGGCTAAAATAGAGTTCAAACTTAGATACTACGAAAATAAGCTTGGTATGCTTTGGGCTTTAATAAAACCAGCATCTCAAATTGCAGTATATTACATTGTATTTCAAGTTATAATGAAAAGCGGAGTAGATAATTATGCAGTGTACTTGTTCAGCGGATTATTATTATGGTTGTTTTTTACAGAAACAACAAGTGGTACAATATCAATACTTAAAACAAAAAAGTATTTATATGAATATACCAATATGAAAAAAATAGAAATTTACTTATCATCATTATTAAGTAATATTTTGGGGTTACTTTTCAATGTAGGAATTTTTATTGTAATAGCATCATTAACCGGAGTATATCCAAATTGGCACTATTTGTTGTTTCCTTTAATAATAATTAATGTTGTTATATTAAGTTTTGGAATATCTTTAATTTTGTCAAATTTATTTATTTATTTTAAAGATATAACACAAATTTGGAATATCGTTATAAGTTTTGGGTTCTTTTTATCTCCAATTTTGTATAGCGGAACTGTATTTACAGAGTCCTTGCCTTCTCTTAATTACTTAAATCCTATTGCAGGTATTATACTTAATGCTAGAGATATATTACTTTATAATTCAACGCCAAATTGGGGATTGTTATTTTTTGATTTGCTTTATGCTATTATTATTTTATTAATAGGAATGTTTGTTTTAAATAAATACTCGAAAAAGGCATCAGAACTACTATAATGGAAAAGTTTACCGAAAATAACGAAATAGCTATCTCACTTAAAAATATGAGTAAAACATTTAGTTTCAATAGTACACAAGGAACTTTAAAACATAAATTATTTAACTTTTTTAAGAAAACTGAAAACGAACGCTTAGAAGTTTTAAATAATATTAATATAGACATCAAAAAAGGAGAAACCATAGGTATAATTGGTAGAAATGGTAGTGGAAAAACTACTCTTACTAAAATTATGGCTGGTATTTATACTATCGATAAAGGAACTGTACACACAAATGGTACTCTAATGCTAATGAATTTAGGCGTAGGTATGAGTCATGAACTTACAGCTAAACAAAATATTTATATTAACGGTTCTGCTTTAGGATTAAAAATTAAAGAAATAGATGAAATATTTGATGAGATAGTTGAGTTTGCTGAATTAGAAAAATTTGTAAATACAAAAATTAAATTTTTCTCTACAGGTATGATTCAACGTTTATCTTTTTCAATTGCTGTAAATGCAGGTGCTGAAATTATATTTTTAGATGAGGTATTTGCTGTTGGCGATGCTGTTTTTAGAAAAAAAGCTATTAAAGTATTCGAGAACAATTGGCTTAAAGGAAGAACTGTTGTTATGGTTAGTCATAGTTTAGCAAACATTAAAAAATATTGTAATAAAACAATATTTCTAAAAAATGGGAATATAGAATTTTTTGGAGATACAAAAACTGCAATAAAAATGTATGAAGATTCTAATATAAATAATAATTAAAGTTTGTAATATACCATAATGAAAATATACTTATTTATTATTTTAAATCTAATTTTATTTCAACAATTATTTTCTCAATCAGAAATAAATTATTTAACCAAAGATGGTTCTTGGTGTTGGTTCTCTGATCCACGTGCAATAATAGTTAATAATTTTGTTTATACTGGGTGGGTAAAAACTGATGGTAGTATTGAAACTGTAAAATTAAATATAAAAAATAAAGAAATTCAAACTTGTATTTTATATAATCAACTAGAAGAAGATGATCATAATAATCCATCATTTGTTATAAATAAAAATGGTGATATTATAGCAATGTATACAACACATGCTAAAAAAGAGATGTTTCTTAATATATTAAAATACGAAAATAAAAAATTCGAATTTTCAAAAGCAAAGAAAATAGATCCTATTTCTAATGAAGAATTAAGAAAATACCCTTTAGAAACTATTACTTATTGCAATCCATGGAAAATAAAAAATGAAAATAATAAATTATATTGTTTTGGGAGATGGACAGGTTATAAACCTAATATTATGAGTTCAGAAGATCAAGGTCTAAATTGGTCTAAAAGTAAAGTTTTTATAACAAATAATAAATTTGAAATTAATAATAGACCTTATGTAAAGTATTTTTCTGATGGAAAATCGAAAATTCATATTGTTTTCACTAATGGGCATCCTAGAAATGAACCATACAATTCTGTTTATTATTGCTTTCTAGAAAATGGAAAATTTTTTAAAGCAAATGGTGAATTGATTTGTGATACAAATAATATACCATTTGAGCCAAAAGAAGCATCTGTTATTTATAAGGCAAACAGTATAGAAGGAAGAGCATGGATAGCTGATATAGGACAAGATGAAAAAGGAAACCCTGTGGTTCTTTACACAAAAAGTCCTACAGAGAATGATCATAGATATTATTATGCACGATATGTTAATAATAAATGGGTTAATTATGAAATCTGTAAATCAGGAAAATGGTTTCCTCAAACTCCTTATGGACAGAAAGAACGAGAACCGCATTATTTTGGAGGTTTAACTATAGATCCGAATAATTGTAATCTTATATTTATTTCACGTCAAATAAATGGTAAATTTGAAATAGAACGATGGGAAACTAAAGATAAAGGTAAAACATGGGACATTGAAGCAATAACAAAAAAATCAAAATATGATAATGTACGCCCATTTATACCAAGAGGACTAAATAATAATATAGAAATTGTATTGTGGATGGAAAATCAGAAATATATTCATTATACGGATTTTAAAACATCTATAAAATATTGGATTAGAAGAAAGTAATATCTTTTAATGAAATAATAGTATAAATATTATGTTTTCTTTTATAATTAAAGCCAAATAATCCACTAAAAAAGCTAAATAAAATAACTCCTTGGTTTCGACTAAAAACATCTTCTGTTAGCATTGCAAATAAAAATAAGATAATAAAAATTGAATAAAGTGTGTTTTTGTGTTTTAGAGCTAAGAACAGAGGGTATAACATAAATATTAATAGAAATAAAAATCCAATAATACCAAACATTAGTAAAAACTGTAAAAATTGATTATGAGTTCCATATTTGCTCTCTAAACCAAAATAAAACTTATTTGTTTTAAATCTGTTGTGCAAATCATCAAGAAAATCGCCTGTGCCTGAGCCTAAAACAGGTCTTTCTTCAATTTCTTCTAATGCACATGTCCATATAGCTAAACGAGTGTTTAATCCATTCCAATTATTGTTGCTAATATTACCATTGAAATGATTTATAGGGTTTTTGTTAGTGAAACTAAATTCTGAATTTGTAACACTTTTAAACCGTTTCACTGTTTTTGGAAACAAGCTGAACATTGCAAGTAGTAATAATAAAAAACTAATACCAATACCTATATTTAATATAATGTTTTTCTTTTGTAATAAATATTTTATTAGTAAAAACCCAGATATGATATAAAGTGACAGTATTGATATTCTACTAGCTAATAAAAAGTTAAAAACAAAAAGAAATGCTATTATAAAATAAATTAAGATTTTTATGTTCTTATTTTTAAAAGAGCCAATGCTAATATGATAGATAAATATAAAGATAGCAAAATTTACATAAATTGCATAATACACCGCTTGAAAGCCAAAGATATTTATAAGGTTATCATTATAAAAGAAACCTGTATCTTTCCACTGAAAGAAATAGAAGTATGTTCTGTATAACAATCCTAATACTGCAACAACAAATGTGCTTGTTGCAAATAAAATAGATTGTTTTTTTATTTCAGATTTGTTTGGCTTTATAAGGTACATAATTATCGGAAATACAATAAAAGCAGACCTTACTTCTAAATTAAAAAAACCATATTTAATATTTTCCGAATAAATTAAGCCTATAAAATGTAAAAAATAAAACAGTATAAATAACAAAATAATTGGGCTTTTGTAAATGTTTCTTAGTTTAGAAATTAAATTGCCAGAAAATAAACTTGCTATAAATAACACAGCTATTGAAATGTTTTTTACCAAATCAATAGGTATAAAAAAAGTAATAATAACAATACTTAAAAGTATTGTTATTATTTTATCATATTCAATTTGATTGTTTTTCACGAAATGGGTCTTCTAAAATTTTCTTATGTATAAATAACTTGTCTTATATTACAATTTGGCTTATCATACCCTAAGACTATATCTTGATGTAAAATTATTGAAACATATAGGTTTTGATAAATAGCATTAGCATGTTTATTACAATAATTGTCTGAACAAATTTTATGAGAGTTTATTCCCATAAGATTAGCTATTTCTTTATGGTCTTTTAATAATTTTATATTTTCTATTGCTTCGTTATATGTATCATAAAATAAACCATTAATACCTTCAATAACCAAATCTTTGTTGCCAATACATTTAGATAATAATAAAGGCAAACCTACATTCATTGCTTCTAAAACGGAAAAAGGCAGCCCTTCCCACCTTGCAGTAGATATGTATAAATCAGCTGATTGCAGGTATTTTTCCACTTCGCTTTTATTTAACCAACCTGTTTTTGTAATATTTTTTG
>Ga0256827_10002158_pt1 | contig 12694 bp, 8 predicted proteins | sample CV84metaG_FD_185977 | JGI IMG/M metagenome (GOLD analysis project Ga0256827, IMG submission 185977) | Hydrothermal vent microbial communities from East Pacific Rise, Pacific Ocean - CV84 | ecosystem: Environmental > Aquatic > Marine > Hydrothermal vents | place: Pacific Ocean: East Pacific Rise... | reverse complement strand
CAGACACATCCGCGTATTACACTGGGAATAGGGGAGGGATGGGACCCCTATGCGATTGAGAGACGAGATGGTACCATTACAGGATATGCGCAGGATATTTTGGCGCGAATCAATCAGGCGACGGGTGCACATTTCGTTTTAACCATAGGAAACTGGTCTCAACTGCAGCAGCGTGCGGCAGATGGAAAGATCGATGGTCTCTCCTGCCTGATTGAGACAGCGGAACGAAAGAAATGGCTTGCATTTTCGAAGCATGTTGCATACTTGCATAAAGCACTCTATACACAGCGGAACAGCCCCTTGAAAATTCGAACGGTACAAGATCTACGGAACAAAGTTGTCGTTATAGAGAAAGAGAATGTTGCCGATAAGAAACTTGTTGCATCCCTGCATATGAAAGTCCTCGATGCCCCCTCTTCCATAGCGTGTTTTCAGATGCTTCTGGAGGGCAAGGCGGAAGTGACAATCGGTACAAGTATCACACCCTATCAATTGAGAAAATTCGGTTTTCCGAATTTGAAAAAAATTTATGATTTTCATCCCAATCTCTCATTACGATTCGCTGTAAGAAAAGAGTATGCCACTGCTATCGATATTTTAAACAAAGGGTTGGGAAATATCTCTCTCGAAGAGAAAGATGCTTTGAGGGCGAAATGGTTTTCATATAACAGCAGTCATTTTAAACTTTTTTTAAATAAGCGGGATCAAGAGTATCTTTCTCGAAAGAGAGTGCTTGGAATGTGTGTCGATCCTGACTGGAAACCATTTGAATATATTAATAAAAAAGGTAAATATGAAGGGATTCTGGCCGATTATGTCTCTCTCTTCTCATCGCGTCTCGATATTCCATTTGTGTTGCATCGGACACTATCCTATCGTGAGAGTATTACGGCACTCAAAGAGGGAAAGTGTGACCTTGTAGTGGGTGATGTGGCAACGCCAAACAGACAAAAGTATTTTCTTGCCACCACACCATATCTAAATGTTTCCAGAGCCTTTGTCACGCATGTGGACAGCACGAATATTCATGATTTTTCCCAAATTGCCTATAGGGGGAAAATAGGGGTATTGAAAGATTCACCTGCAGAAGCTTCTCTTGCACGCATGTATGAAAAGATTCAAATTGTACCGTGTGAAAGCAGCAAAGAGGGTGTACTTCGGGTCGCTTCCAGGGAGTTGAGTGCTTTTGTCGGTACGCTTCCCTCACTGGTGTATGAATTACAGGAGCAAGGGTTAAGCAATGTCAAAATAGCAGGTACTTTTGTGGAACCTGTCCGACTCTCGATGCTCGTGACAAAGCATTCGGAAGTACTGCGTTCAATTCTCAACAAGGTTGTCGATACGCTGACAGAAAAAGACCGGCGAAAAATTTTACTTAAATGGGTAGAGGTCAAATATGTCAAAGGGGTAGATCGGACACTGCTTTATCTGCTTCTGATACTTTTTGTACTGCTACTGCTCTTTCTGGGTACCCGTCACTATACAACGCTGCAAATGAAGAAAAAACTTGAAGTGATGCACAGAAAGCTGGAGGCGGAGATGAAAAAAGAGATTGAAAAGAACCGTCATCAGCAGCTGATGATGCTGCACCAAAATCGTTTGGCTCAAAAAGGAGAGATGCTCCAGATGATCGCCCACCAGTGGCGACAACCGCTCAATACGCTTTCACTGGTAAACCAAAAGTTGATTTATGCCTATAAAAAGGAGAGAATGACAGCGGAAGAGATAGCCTTTTTTGAGGAAAAGTCACAACAATTGATTCAACAAATGTCTGAAATTATCAATACCTTCAAAGATTTTTTCAAACCTGATAAAAAGCGGGTGGAATTTGATATGTATCATGTTGTCGCACACACAGTTTCTCTACTTGAACCCGTTATGAATAGACACCATATCCATATTGCACTTGAGGGAGAAAAAGAGATTTGTTATTATGGTTTTCCCAACGAATTCGGTCAGGCGGTGATCAATATTTTGACCAATGCCAAAGATATATTGGTAGAGAGACAGTGTAAAAATCCCCAAATTAATATACGAGTATGGAGAGAGAGACAAAAGATACATGTATACATTTGTGACAATGGTGGTGGGATTCCTCCCTCTATTATATCACAGATATTTGAACCCTACTTCTCTACCAAAGAGGAGAAGAATGGTACCGGGTTGGGGCTTTATATGTGCAAGCTGATTGTTGAAGGACACTTTAAGGGGCATCTGTCTGTGGAGAACAGGGATGAAGGTGCCTGTTTCAGTATTGTTATTTAAAAAAGAGGGAGAAAAACATGCCATTGAAATCTTGTACACTGCTGTTTATTGAAGATGATCATCAAATACAGGAGTTACTGAAAACTATTTTTGAAGAAGATGTCGAAACGCTTTACCAGGCATATGACGGTAAAGAGGGGTTGGCACTCTATCGGGAAAAAATGCCCGATATTGTTGTGACCGATATTCGTATGCCACTGCTCGATGGAATTGAAATGTCACGTGAAATCAAGCGTATGGACAGAAATCAACCGATTTTGATTATGTCGGCATTTGATGAGCGGGAGATACTGCTTGATGCTATCAATTTTGGTATCGACGGATTTATTGTCAAACCGGTAGAGGTTGGTGAACTCAACCAGAAACTGCACCAGATAGCATATTCGCTACACAAAAGGCGTGAAGTGGAACATGCCCGGGAACAGATGGCGGAAGAGAAGAGAAAAGAGGTGCAGTCACTCTATAAGCTTGCCCACTATGACATATTGACCAATATTCCCAATCGTTATCTTTTTAATGAAAAACTTGCTCTGACGATTTCAAAATCGCGTGATAAAAAGAGTAGCTTTGCTCTCTTTTTTATCGATCTTGATGATTTTAAAATGATTAATGATACCTATGGCCATAAAGCAGGGGATTATGTACTGATCAGTTTTGTCGAGCGTATCAAAGAGGTGATAGGATCGGAAGATATACTTGCACGTATAGGGGGAGATGAGTTTGCACTCATTATGAAGTATGGAGAGAAGAGGGAAGCACGGGAAGTTTTAGCAAAAAAAATAATCGAATGTGTTTCCCTGCCGCTTCAGAGTGGCGATACAACACTGAAACTCTCTTGCAGTATCGGTATTGGAACCTATCCGGAAGATGCCCTGTCGAAAGAGGAGCTTATGCACTTTGCGGATACTGCGATGTATCGGAGCAAATCGAAAGGAAAATCCTGTTATGTCTTCTATGAAGATGTGCAGTGATGCCTGTTCGAATTTGATTGAAGGAGTGCGAGGAAACGAGACTCCTCTATCGCTTTGGAAAAGATATATCCCTGATAGAGCTCTGCACCGTTCTCCTGAATAAAAGAGAGTTGGGTCTGCTCCTCTACCCCTTCGATCACCGTAGCCATTTTAAAATTCTTTGCCATCGTGATAATGAGTTTTATCAACTCCCTGTCTGATGTATCGGTAAGATTTTTAAGAAAAGATTTGTCAATTTTGAGTGTATCGACCGGGAGTTTTTTCAAATAGGTAATCGAAGAGTATCCAATTCCGAAATCATCAATGGCAAAATGGATACCAAATGCCTTCAAGCGTTTAATTTTTTCAACGATAGCATGAAAATCCTGAATCAGTTCATCTTCGGTGATTTCAAGTTCGATTTTATGGGGCTGCACCTCATACTCTTTTATAATCCCGATAATTTCTGTCTCAAAATGGGGTTTGAGAAGTTCATTGGCATGAATATTGACGGCAATGGATCCTTTAAATTCTGTTTGATGTTGTTGAAGAAATTGACATACTCTTGTCAATACCAGCAGTGTAATCTGATGCACGATGCCAATATCGGAAGCGATCTGTAAAAACGATTCTGGATACAAGAGGCCTTTTTGGGGGTGGTTCCACCGTATAAGTGCTTCCGCACCCATTACTTCTCCTGTCTCGACAGAGACTTTTGGCTGATAGTAAAAGATGAATTCACGCTTTTCAAGTGCATGACGAAGTTCTGTTTCGACACGTTGAAAATAGTCCAACTTTGCTTCTATCTCTTTATTGAAGAATACGAACTGGTTTTTCCCCTGATGTTTGGCCTGGTACATGGCAGTATCGGCATGTACTACAATGGAGTGAGAATCTTTTTCCCTGTCAGGAAAGAGCTTGATGCCAATAGATACGCCAATATGTATGGGGTATCCATTGAGCAGATAGGGACGATTGATCTCTTGAATAATCTGTGTCGCCAGTGCTTTGATACTATGTGCGGCTTTGGTGGTTTGCTCTTCGATATTGAGGATAATAATAGCAAATTCATCACCACTCATACGGGCTAGAATATCCTCTTCGCGTAATAGATTTTTGAGTCTGTTCGCTACTTCAATGAGGAGTTTGTCTCCGACAGCATGCCCGTAACTGTCATTGACCATTTTAAATTTATCGAGGTCGATAAACATGAAGGCATGTACAAAATGGTGTTTTTTCGCTTTGACAAACTCTTCATGCAGGCGCTGCATGAGGGCTTTTCTGTTCAGCAGCGAGGTGAGAAAATCGTGGTCTGCCTGATGTTGTGCCTGTATCTGCATCGTTTTAATATCGGATATATCGAGAAATTGTGCAATATAATGGGTTGTGATATTTTTCTGGTCCTTGATGGCGGTAATGGAGAGCCTCTCCATATAAATCTCCCCATTTTTTCGCCGGTTATAAATTTCATCGCTCCATTTACCTACGGTATTGATTTTTCGCCACATCTCTTTATAGAAATCGTCGCTGTGCTTCATCGACTTGAGAAGACGGGGATTTTTACCGATGACTTCAGCGGCCGTATAGCCGGTAATGCGTGTAAATGCGTCATTGACCTTTAAAATAGTTCCTTTGACATCGGTAATCGTCATCGCTTCGTGGGAGTCGAAAGTATAGGCGGCAATTCTCAACTCTTCCATGTATCTCTCTTCATTGATAATCAGTTTTCGTAAAAGATAGGTCAATCCAATGAGAGAGAGTAGTGAAAGAATCCAAAGCGCTGCCGTCAAATAGAGTGCATAAATCGCTTCCGTATAGGTTTGGCTTGCAGAGGCAATATAGTGATTTAATATTTTAGAGGTAATCGTTTCAAAAAGATTGATATGCCGGGTTAAAATTTGAAAAGTGTTTCGGGCATCCTGATAGTGAAGGTGCTGTGCAAAAAATGCTTTTCTCACGGCAATGACTTCACTTTCGATATGATAACGGTAATATTGATTGAAGATAAGAATCGATTCGAGAGGAGCATTCAGAATAAACTGTTTCTGATAGAGTTTTTGTTGATCTTCGAGTGTTTCGACCCTCGTTCTGTTCTCGAGGGTATATTTCTTACTGAGAAGGGTATGGTAGATATAGGCACGTTCCAATCCTGCACTCTCCTTCAGGTTTTGCAATTCTGGAATGGCACAGCTTCTGCCATTTTGTTTTTGAAGGGGTAAAATGAAGAGCGTAATGAGTTTGAGAAGGCGTTGGTTGAGTTGCGTATAGTAGTCGAGGCTCTCTTTGGCAAGAATTTCTCTCTTTAAAATGCGTTTACGTACCTCTTTTCGCTTTCCGTACTCTGTAATGAAAGTTGCCAGTACCGGTTTGTATTCTACCCCGATAAGATGCAGTATTGCATCTTTTTCACTGTTTTTGAGATGGATGAAGTGTTGCAATTTGGCATAGGCAAGGTCTGTTTCTTGCTGTTTTAGCAACAGCTCCTGTGTGGAGTTGTTTTCCGAATTGGAAACCAGATAGCCATAGCTTAATCCGCGTTCATTCTGTATGTTGTGTATGAGGATACTCAACACTTCTGTGGTTTCGGCCGCAAGTTTATACATGGCACTCTCATTGAGCTTGGTATATTTTGTTTGTACAAAAGAGGTGGAAAAATAGATAAGGGCAAGCGCAGGGATAAAGAATATAATGAGAATTTTAATACGCAATGAGAGGTGCTTCATTGTTGATCCCTGTTTTTTAATGCGCTGCGAGGAGAATATTAGTTGGTTAAAAAACCTCTAATGTGTCCAGGCATATAATATTTGAATTGTTTAGGAAAGATAAAAAAATTTATTTTACCTTTGACTGTTGCCAGATTAGCCCAACTCTCTGTATTGAAATCGATAGCGATAATACCCAAAGAGGGAAATTTACTGATATGCTCATCAATTAGAGTATTGACCAGTTCGTGTAGATAGGGGTTGTGTCCTACAATAAACATACTGTCGATACTGTCGTCTTGAATAGAAATAATCTCTCCCATCATCTCCACCGAAGTAAAGTAGAGCTCTCGTAAGTAAAATTTTTTACCTTTAAATGCGATTTTATCTGCCAAACGGTCTGTGGTCTGTTGTGCCCTCAGTGCACAGCTTGAGAGAATGATATCGGGATTGATACCCCGCAAGGCAAGATATGAGCCCATTGTATTGATATCTTTTTTGCCTCGTTTTGAGAGAGATCTTTCAAAATCACTGGTATCGGGAACACTCCACCCCGCTTTTGCATGCCGAATAAAATAGATAGTTTTCATCATATATTATATTCTGGAGAGTTCGTCCGATATGGTTTTTGCCGCTTTGTCGATGACCATTTTTGCCAATGCGATATTGCCATCGTCTCTAAAGATACAGAAGAGGTCAATTTTGGCAAAATCGCTTCCGTTATGTTCTCCCGCACTCTTGACGAGAAAGACATGCCCATCCTGTGTTTTTGTTTCAACCGATGAAGCTTCACTGAAGCCAATATCGAGAGAGGTTTCACTAATGGTACGAAATGTATCGTTGAAAATAGTGGCCGCATAGGCAATGTCGGTACCGGTATGCTCGTTTTCGACATAAAGTGTTTCCCCTGTATAGTTGAGTATTGCCGCACCAAGGTAGCCGTTGACCTTTTGGAGTCTCTTCATCTTTTCATCAAAGTTTATCATTGTCTGTTCCTATTTGTTTAAATTGAGCATAAAAGCGTTGAAGCTCGCCGCATCTGTAATATGATTCTCTTGCATAAAAGCGTGCAGTTTCGCATCGGAAGCCTCTACACCCTCCTGCTTCTCCGTTTCGAGCAGTGAGGCATAGAGTGCTGAGATTGTCTCTTTGGCCTGTGGTGTAATACACTTTCTCGTAGACATATAGTTTCGAAATGAACCATCCGGATTTTTAGCGGTCTTTACGGTAGCCAATACCCAGTAGTAGCTTCCGTCTTTACAGAGGTTTTTGACATAGGAGACGACATCGTTCCCCACTTTGATATTATCCCATAGATATTTAAAGATGACTTTTGGCATATCGGGATGTCGCAGTATCGCATGAGGTTTATCGTAAAGTTCACCCTGTGTGTAGCCTGAAATTTTCATGAAAATAGGGTTGACATAGGTAATCTTCCCCTCTTTATCCGCTTTTGAAACGATGAGGTCGATAGGAGTGACCTCTTTTTCAATGGTTGTCGCTTCGGGTTTTTGCATAGTTGGCTCCTTTTATTGTTGTTGAATTCCGTTAAGAAAGAGATCGAGAATCTCTTTTCTTTTAAATGGTTTCGCCGCAAAAAAATCAAAATGGTACAAGGTCTTTTTATCACTGATGTCGCCAGAGATGCAGACAGTTGTAATTTTCTTTTTTGGATATGATTTTTCAATCTCTTCGTATTGTTTGAGCATATCGCTGCCTGAGAGTACCGGCATGTTGTGATCGGCATAGACAATGTCGTAAGGGCTGTTTTCATGGAGTGCCTGTGTCAGAAACTTGAGTCCCTCCTCCCCGTTTTGTGCAATATCCACACTACAGTACTCCTCTTCAAAAATGGTGGAGAGAAGGAGTGTACTGATTTGATCATCTTCGACAATAAGTACTTTGGGGACCCTCTGTTCGTTGGCAAATGTATAGAGTGCCTCCCCAAAATAGCTATATTGGGAAATGAGTGTGGCATTTTCAATATCTTCACTTCTCATTGTGAGAAAATGCTCTTCAACCACCATGAGTTTGAGCCTTTTTTTCTTCGCACGGGTAAAGATATCACGCCCCAGCATCTTTTCAAATACAATGAGGTGTGTGGTCTGTTCCGGAATCTTATCAAGGCTTGTAACGGCTTTTATCTTGTCGACATTGATACCTGTTTTGACAAAATAGCGTGCGATATGATTGGCAACGAACATATTGTTTTTGTTTAATAATATAGAGATATAGATGTTTTGATCGTCGATAGGTTTGAGAAGAAGACTCTCATCTTCTATTTCAAGCGGCACATCAAAATAGAAAACACTGCCTTTATCCAATTCACTGTCAACAAAGAGTTTTCCCCCCATCTCTTTGACATATCCTGCACAGATGGAGAGTCCCAGTCCGGTTCCTCCAAACTGATCTTTGGTACTCTCCTCCGCCTGTCTGAATGCTTGAAAGATATCTTCCTGTTTCTCTTTGGCAATACCAATACCATTGTCTTTCACAAATATGTGCAGTTTTTTCTCTTTGCGTTTGTATCTGACAGAGAATTCTATTGCACCATCTTCCGGCGTGAATTTACTGGCGTTTCCAATGAGATTCATGACGACTCTTTTGAGTTTCATACTGTCTATCTCGATCTGCTTGGGGAGTACCGGGTCGATAAAAATATTGTAGTCGATCTTTTTTTGATACATTTTTGCCGAAAACATTTCCGCAATTTCGGCAAAAAATTTGACGGTAGTGACTGTTTGCATCCCTGTGTCGAGAAGGTCTCTCTTTTCAGAAACACCATCGAGAATGGAGGTTGTCAGAGTATTGATGAGTATCGCACTGCTTTTGGCATGGCTTACATATTTTTTCAGGCGGCTGTCGGTAATCTGCTCCTCCAAGATTTCCAAAAATCCCATAAGACCATTGGCAGGAGTACGGATGTCATGTACCAGATTTGAGGTAAAGTTCAGAATCTCCTGTGAGCTTTTCGAAGTAGATTTTGTTTCAGCAATGTGTTCAAGATTTGTAATGGAATCATTTCTGCGTCGACGCGCTCCATTGTCCATACTGTTTTTTGACCGGCGGTCTACAATGAAATGCCTGGCACTGTTTGCCTGCATTTTGTATATGGCATCGATGGCGAAAGGAGTGATGGCTTTAAAAAATTCCAAATCCTCATTGGTGAAATTTTTAATCTTTTTAACTGATGAATATGCGGTTACGATACCGATAAATTTGTCTTTGACAAGAAGGGGTATCATGATTTTGGATTTCATTTTAATCGTATCGGGATTGTCAATCTCCGGACTGTACCCTTTGGTACTGCTGAGATAATTGTAAATACCCGCCTCTTTGGTGACAAAGCATTTATAGAGGAGTCCCTCCTTCTTCTCCATAGAGACAGTTCTGACCCCATGCTCACGCTCTCTTAAGAGTAGAAGGCCATCCTGCATCCAGATAGAAGCATACTCTGCATCGGTGATGTCGGTGATGATATGTTCGACAATACGATTGATTTCACTGTTGTCGCTCGAAGCGGAAATACGCTTACTCGCATCGGCAAGGCGTGCCTTTAGCTCAGAAATATTTACCATGGCATTCCTTTCTCAATAAGTTTGGCGGTATTATATCTTTAAAATCTATCAGAATTTACGTTCAAATCTGTAGAATCTGTAGAGATAGAGCAGTTTTCCGGAACAGCACATGTAGAATTACGGAAAAGAAATACTCTTTCCATGGGCAATGTAGCAAGAGGGAGAGCCATTGACGGCATGGTAGATGGCCGTACCGTATTTCCTGCTGTAATATTGTAAAAGGAGTTTCTGGAGTGTTGGTTCTATGGAAGGGGTGAACCAACCGTTATTGCTGAGAACAATCATCTTTTTCGGAGATCCTTCATAGAGTTTTTCGGATGTGGCTTCAAAACAGATGGCATTTCGATAGCGTTCTCTGTTGAGGGTATAGTCGCTTACCCTGGTATCGGCTTTGTAATCGACAGCACCTCCGTAAAAGTGTCGATTGACCCAGTCACTGAGAAAATCAGGTAGAGGATTACGCTCTCCAAAGGGTACCAAAATGACCTTATTGGCGATTTGCATTGTGTCGTGTGTAAAGATATAGGTTGAGTTTCGGGGTGTATGACCATCCCAATAGAGCCCTCCGGTAACAATAGAGATTTGCTTCGCTCTCTCCCGGAGTGCATCGAGTAGTGCAGGATGACGGTTGAGGAAGAGGGGAAAGACGGATTCTGGTAAAACAACAAGACTTTTGTTGTGATCAATCGCACTGTCGATCGCTTCAAAAATTATTCTGAGATGGATGTTTTGAAGCGTTGGATCCCATTTCTCCTCTACCGGTATCCGCATGGTGACAATCTCTATATTTTTGGGAAGAACTATTTTTGTAGCAGAGGGGGGTTGGCAGGCTAAGAGCAGTAGAAAAAGAGGGTATGGTTGTTTCCTCCAGAGGGTGAGAACGAGGGCTGTAAGTATAAGCGCAAACTGCCATTTTGTTATGCCAAACCAACTCTCTACAAAGAGCAGTTCAGGTTTGAGCCAGTCAAATCCAAAAGGGTGGATGTAGCTTAGGGTTAAGATTCCCAACGCTTTGAGGGTTAGAGCAGTGACGGGAGAAAAGGCAGGGGGTAAAAAGTTTTGCACCCATGCGGCAGCTTTGGCTATGGACCAAAAAAGTATTCCGTAAAGGAGTCCTATTGTAAGAGTGACAAAGGGGATGAGCCACGGCAAATGGTAGTGGCTGAAACTCAGTGCAATCCACCAAAACCAAAAAATACCAATAAAAAATCCTGTGACACTCCAGGTCGTTTCAGTAGAAGAGAGGAGTAGATAGAGACCTGCAATACCTAAAACAGAATTAAGCCAAAGGAGGGAAAGACCCCGGTAATCGAGGTAGATAAAGGCTGAATTCAAAAGAGCCGTCAGCAAGCCTCTTGTTAGTACAAAGGTGCTAAAATGTCTACGAAAATTTATTAATTTACTCAAAAGGATTCCTATGGGAGCACAATCAGGAAGTATGATAAGTTCATTTTTGCCTCTTATCATTTTATTCGCGATTTTCTATTTTTTGATCATTCGACCACAGCAAAAACAGGTTAAAGCACACAAAGAGATGCTTGAAAGTTTGGGAAAAGGAGACAAGATCATTACCAGTGGTGGAATTATCGCCACTATTGTTAAACCTGAAGAGGATTTTATCAAAATCAAATTAAATGATGACATCGTTGTAAAACTTGACAGGGCATATGTAGCAAAAAAGGTTGATGTGGATTGATGAAAACGCTTAATTTTAGAGTAATTCTCTTTGTTTTTGCACTGATTTTCGGTGTGGTTTTCTCTATTCCCTCTCTCACCCAGAGTGAGGGGGGAAAGAAAATTACATTAGGACTCGATTTACAGGGTGGATTGCATATGCTTCTTGGTATTAAAAGTGATGTTGCCATAGAGTCCCGCACCAAATCAATAGCGGGAACGGTGAAATATCTGTTCGATGATGAAGAGATTATTTTTGACGACTTGCGTATGGTCGATGGCGAAAAGGTAACTTTTGAACTACTCGATCAAGATGATGTACCCAAAGCAACGGCACTGCTCAAGAAAGAGATTGAAGGTACTGTATTGACGCAAAACGGTTTGAAATTTACATTGCAGATGACACCTGCCGAAATGGCGCGTACAAAACAAAATGCCATCAAACAGGCTGTCGATACCATTCGAAACCGATTGAATGAGTTTGGTTTGGCTGAGCCTACGGTCGCCAAACAGGGTGAAGAGAAGATTCTGGTCGAAGTTCCCGGTATCAAGACACAGGCTGATGAACAGCGTATTCGTGAATTGATTGCGCGTGCGGCACACTTGCAGCTGATGGCAGTCGATGAAGACAGAGCAGCACGTGTCTCTACGATGAGTGCGGCAGAGGCGAAAAGTTATGGGGATGTCATTCTTCCGGATGTCAATACCAATGAAAAATATCTTTTACATCAAATTCCCGTTCTTGATGGCTCCATGCTGACTGATGCAAAGGTAGGGTTCGATAAAAGCAACCAGCCTGTCATCAACTTCTCTCTCAATGGACAGGGGGCAAAGATTTTTGGTGATTTCACTGCCAAGGCGGTAGGAAAGCGTATGGCAGTTGTATTGGACAACAGTGTCTATTCGGCACCTGTGATTCGTGAAAGAATTGGTGGAGGACATGTACAAATTTCCGGGAATTTTAAATTGGAAGAGGCACATGATATTGCGATCGCTCTCCGTTCGGGAGCGCTGCTGGCACCTGTGTTTGTCATGGAGAAGCGTTCAGTTGGACCGAGTCTTGGTGCCGACAGTATTAAAGCCAGCTCCATGGCACTGGCACTGGGATTCATTTTGGTAATTGCCTTTATGGTACTCTACTACAGTATGGCAGGCGTTGTCGCCAATGTCGCACTTATCGGAAATCTCTTTCTCATTTTGGCAATTATGTCACTCTTTGGTGCAACGTTGACACTGCCGGGTATGGCAGGTATTGTCCTGACAGTCGGTATGGCGGTGGATGCAAACGTCATTATCAATGAGCGTATTCGGGAATTGCTGCATGAAGGAAAGTCCATAGCCAAATCGATAGAAGATGGTTACGACAATGCCTTTACCGCTATTTTGGATGCCAATGTGACCACACTGATTGCCGCGGTAGTTCTCTATGCCTATGGTACAGGTGCGATTAAAGGATTTGCATTGACGATGAGTATCGGTATTTTGGCATCAATGTTGACGGCAATTGTGGGAACCCATGGTATCT
>Ga0256827_10002157_pt1 | contig 12703 bp, 11 predicted proteins | sample CV84metaG_FD_185977 | JGI IMG/M metagenome (GOLD analysis project Ga0256827, IMG submission 185977) | Hydrothermal vent microbial communities from East Pacific Rise, Pacific Ocean - CV84 | ecosystem: Environmental > Aquatic > Marine > Hydrothermal vents | place: Pacific Ocean: East Pacific Rise... | reverse complement strand
GAAACGCCTGGCATTAAAGTGGAGGTGCAAGAATTTGGACAAAAATATGCTTACCTTGATAATGAAGAAATACTAAAGCAACTTATATATTTTAAAGAAGGAGAATTTTCGAAAGTAAAATTATATATCCCCGATATTCATTGTAGTTCTTGTATTTGGTTGTTGGAGAATTTATTTCAACTTGATAAAAATATTACCCAATCATCAGTTAATTTTGTAAAAAAAGAAGTTGATATTACTTTTAAGCAGAATAATATTTCTCTAAGGAAAGTGGTTGAGCTTTTAGCTTCAATTCATTATATACCAATGATTAGTTTGGAAAGTATTGATGGAGAGAAGAACAAATCTGAAAATATTACTCTTATTATTAAGATTGGTATTGCAGGTTTTGTTTTTGGTAATACCATGCTTCTGAGTATGCCCGATTATATACCTGGGGGTGAACTGCTTGAAGCTAATTTTAAGCAATTTTTTGGTTACATTAGTATTCTACTTTCTTTACCTATCCTTTTTTATTCAGGTAGTGACTATTTGATGTCTGCATATAAAAACCTCAGACATAAAATTATTAATATTGATTTACCGATATCCCTTGGTATTCTCACAATTTTTTTTGAAAGTGCTTATGAAATTATCTCTGCTTCAGGAACAGGATATATGGATAGTCTTGCTGGTTTAGTTTTCTTTCTTTTAATAGGAAAATGGTATCAAAATAAAACATATCAAGCCCTAAGTTTTGAACGTGATTTCAAATCATATTTCCCCATTGCTGTTACCAAACTTAAAGATGATAAGGAAGAAATAATTCCCCTTAATAGTATTCAAGTTGGAGATCAGATTATTGTTCACAATCAAGAACTAATTCCTGCCGATGGCATTCTTACTAAGGGAGAAGCCAATATCAATTATAGTTTTGTTACTGGTGAATCTAAGCCTGTTTTTAAACGTTCTGGAGATGAACTTTATGCAGGAGGGAAGCAAATAGGGAGCACTATTGTCGTTGAAGTTGTAAAGGAAGTGATGCAAAGTAAACTTACACAACTTTGGAATCAGGAAAATAAAGAAGGAGATGAAGAGAAAGATCTAAGTTTTGTTGTTGATGCTATTAGTAAGTACTTTACATATTTTATTCTTCTTACGGCATTTAGTGCTGCAGCTTATTGGCTGTTTAATGACGTTTCTGTTGCTCTTATTGCTTTTACTAGTGTTCTTATTGTTGCTTGTCCTTGTGCTTTAGCTTTGAGTATTCCTTTTACTTATGGTAATATTATGCAGTCGTTTGGTAGGGTAGGGCTTTATCTTAAAAAGTCAGAGGTCGTTGAAAGCCTAACTCATATTGACACTATTGTATTTGATAAAACAGGAACAATTACTCACATTGATGCCGAATCAGTAAAGTTTTATGGTGATGAACTAACCGAAGACCAAATTTCGTTGGTTAAGAGTTTGTCTCGTCAAAGTCAGCACCCTTTAAGTAAATCTATTTTTGATAGTATCGAAGCTCCTATAAATAAAGATATAAATGATTATATGGAGATTGCTTCTTCTGGTATTAAAGCAAAATTTGGAGATTTAAAAGTAAAGCTTGGTTCTGCTGATTTTGTAAATAAAGAAGATGATGATAGTAATGCTAATGCATCAGTTGTTTATCTGTCTATTAATGATAACGTTTTAGGTTATTATTCCATTGAGAATAGATATAGAGATGGTGTAAAAGATTTGGCTAATACATTACAGGAAAATTATGAAATTCATATTATTTCAGGAGATAATAATGCGGAGGAAAATAGACTTAAAGAGATATTTGGAAATGATGTGAGTTTAAATTTTGACCAAAGTCCAATGGATAAATTCAATTATATTAAGCAACTTAAATCTCAAGGAAAAAAGGTGCTTATGATTGGTGATGGACTTAATGATGCGGGAGCTCTGAAGGAAAGTTATGTGGGAATAAGTATAGCCGATGATGTGTTTAATTTTTCCCCAGCAAGTGATGCAATATTAGAAGCAAAACAGTTTTATAGACTACCACAATACTTTGAATATTCTAAGAAAGCTATTAAAATTGTTTACGCAAGTTTTGGAATTTCTTTTCTATATAATGTTGTAGGATTAAGTTTCGCCGTAAGTGGGCTTCTTTCACCAATAATTGCTGCTATTCTAATGCCAATTTCTTCAGTTACTGTTGTAGCTTTTGTTACTATACTTTCTAAAATTGTAACCAGAAAACTTAAATAGCTATTATTGTGGATTTGCTTATTTGTGTATTCGGTTATTTGACAGTTATCTGTAAAGTTATCCGTTTTACTACACAGATAACCAAATCACCAGTTTTTACTGCTCAGATAACCAAATCACCAAATAATCAAATCACCATTTGAGTAACTTCCAACTCTACTTAATCTCCACCTTTCTAATAGCACCACTATTAGGATAAAACTGAATTTTAGCATCACGAGCAGGAAGATTAGCAATAACACCAAATTGACTAATTAAAAAACTAGCCTCTGCTTTAAGTGTTTCACCTTCTTTAATTGTAAATTTAGCATATTCAGGTATTCTATAAGATAGGCCTTTATCAATTTCTTTTTCTTCATTGTCATTTTCAAGAAATTTCTCTAAAAGAGTTGTGTTTCTTGCTCTGTCAATATGGATGTATACCATATCGCCATCACGATTATTCTCTTTAACTATTCCATCTTTATTTGAGAATTTAAATAATGGAATACTTGCAGAATAAACTTGTGATTCTGGCAAATAATAATATCTAAAATGAAGTGTTTCTCTTTGAGTAATGCCGGTAAAGAGCTTCCTGTATTCTTGTTCCATCTCAGCAAGTTGTTCGCTCATATACTTTACAGTAGCTTCTGAATAAGCCACTTCTTGTGCTCCAATTATTATATCAAAACGTTGTTCCTTAACCTTCATCAAGAACTCAGATGCTTCTTTTGCCTTTTGTTCCATAGTCTTCTCAACCAAACTTCTCTTGAGACGCATACGCTCAACCATAGTTGTGTCCATTATTACTTGCTCTAAAATAGTATCAACCTTTTCTACTAAGTTGGCGTCAGCAAAATATTTAAATGTTTCAGAATAGTCAATATTATTCTTTTCTTTTTTCTCGTCTTTCTCTTTCTCAACTTGTTTGTCGCTATTATCATTTAAGTCTTGAATCAGTCCTGCTTCACTAAGGCTCATCATCATTGCATTAGCTTTGTATCCTTTGTATTTGCTTAAATCAACAAAGTAATATTGCTCAGGATCAGGTTCAGCATATGTATTTATTTTTATGTCAGTTAATTCATAAGAAGTATTGTTTGATTTCAGAGCATCTTTTATTCCAAGGTATTTCGAAGCGTAAGGAGCATAAGGCCCTGCTATTTTTGTAATTTTCTTAACACTAATATCAATGGTAACAACATTGCGTGGAAGGGCATAATAAAATCCTTGGGCATTCTCTATTTTACTGTCTTCATTTACATGAATAACATTGTAAGAAGAACAAGCACTCAAAAAAAGTAGACTTAATAGTATTGAATATAATTGGATATGTTTTTTCATAATTGTATAAGATAATAGTTTACGTCTTTACAAAACTACAAAGAAAAATGCTGAAAATATATTGTTACTTAACAATATATTAAAAGCTAATTGTTTATATCATATTTGTAAAGAAATGTATAATGAAAAAATCTTTTTAGACACTCTTCTACCCTGCGTAAGGGTAAAAGGCTTCATCAATATGTTTTAACTCATGCCCCTCAGGGTGAATTACTATTGAAATAATGTCAAATTGAGCCTCCATATCATAATCGTGGCCACCAATATAAGCATTTGCAGCCCTGATAATAAAGCCCTGTTGTTTTCTAGAAAGAGTAAGCTCTGGTTCAATAAGATAATCTACACTTCTTGTTTTTACTTCTACAAATATCAAACAATTATTTTTTAAAGCAATAATATCAATCTCAAAATGACTAAATCTCCAATTTCGTTCTATAATTTGGTAACCATTTTTTGATAAATAATCTACTGCTAACTGTTCTCCAAGAATCCCCGTTTCATTATGTTTAGCCATTTTTAATCACTAATTCTTAATTAATAACTCTTAATTCTTAATTATTTTCGTTTATTCCCCTTCAACCTTCTCTTTCAGCGATTTAAATCCATCTCCAAGAACCTCATTTGCATTAAGTACAGTTAAGAAAGCATTAGGATCAACCTTATGAATAAATCCTTGTAAAATCATAAGCTCACGACGAGTAACAACGGTATATATTATTGTTTTCTTTTTTCCATCATACATTCCTGTTCCATGAACAAAAGTACCTCCTCTTTTCAAATCATTGATAATCTTATCCCTTATCTCTTCATATTTGTCAGAAATAATGAATAATGTTTTATCGTAACTCATACCTTCAATAATTACATCTACAACTTTTCCAGTAATAAAAATTATTATCCAAGATACTAATGGAATAAGAGGATCTTTAAATGCTATCCAACTAATTAGAACAATTGCAGAATCTACATAAATTATTAATTGACCAAGTGGTAAATTAATATGTTTAGAAATAATCATTGCAATAATATCAGAACCTCCAGATGTTGCCTTTGATTTAAATACTAAACCTAGGCCAATACCTATAAGTACCCCTCCATATAGAGCTGATAGCAATGGTTGATTCGCAACAAAAGGAGCATAACCATGGAAATACTCTAAGCCTGATATCCATCCAGATAATAGAAGCATTCCAACAATTGTTTTTGCACCAAAACGAGGGCCTAATATCCAAAAACCTAGTAATGTTAAAGGGATATCCATTAAAATACCACTTAAACCTATTGGAAAATTAAATAGATGGTGCAATACTATAGCAATACCATATACTCCACCTGGAGCAAATTTATAAGGACTAATAAAATACACATAGGCAACTCCCATAATAAAAGTACCTAATACAATAAGTGAGTATGCTCTAAACCAACTCCAACTAAATAACTTTTCTTTTGTTATAAATGACATATCGCTTTTTATTTAAAATGCTTAATTCGTTTTTATAAATGAGCGGCGAAAGTACAGTATTGAATAATACCTATGTAATGTAATTTTTGAGTAAATTGATTGATAATTAATAACAATATTATCTATTCTTGTTTCATTTCCTCTTCGTTTTCTAGTGTAATACTTATTACATCATTTCTATGAGTGTAAAATACAAAGCTGTAGTAAAGCAGAATTACTCCAATAAGCATGACTATATATCCAATAAATTGTAATGGAAATGTTGGCCAAATTAGAATTGCAACTCCTAATGCAATTGAAATAACACTGTTGATTAGAATAACACTGATGTTACCTGCAATATTCTTTTGACTTGGTGCTTGAAATAATTGAATAGCACCAATTAGGATTAGCCAAACAGAAATAAAGTAGACCATAAAGTTTAAGACAAGTTCTGGTTGAAAAACAAGAAATGCTCCAACTGTTAAGTTAATAATTGATTGCAAATACCATAAAACCTTACTTTTAACAATTAACTGTTTTGAGTTATGAGTATATAGTAATATGCTAAATCCACTTATGATTAGTACAATACCTATTCCTATTACAATTGATAAGTATATTGCTTCTGGAATAAAAACTAATACACTACCTATTGTAAGTGTAATTATTGCATTAATTAATATATTAGTCCATCTACTTCCTGTTCTAATTGTAGTATTACTCATAGTTTTGTTGTTTGATTAATAATTACTTACAAAAGTACTAGAAATATCTTGATTATTTAATAATAATTGTTATTTGGTGAACAAATGTTCATTAAATTTGCAGCCTTAAATAATTATAACTATTGTAGATATTAATAAATGTCAAGACCAGTAAGACATAGAAGAATGCAGCGGCCACCTTTAACAAAGGGACTAATTCCTTATGGGGGGCAAGTTGTTTCTGATGAAGTAGTTTTATTACTTATGGAAGAATATGAGGCAATAAGATTAATGGATTACGAAATGCTTAATCAGGTGACTGCTGCTAAGATGATGAATGTTTCAAGGCCTACATTTACTAGAATCTACGATTCTGCAAGAAAAAAGATTTCTAAAGCATTAGTTCTTTCTCTCAAACTTGAAATAGGAGGTGGTAATGTTGAACTTCAGGGGCAGTGGTATACTTGTAATAAATGTCATGCTATATTTGAAACTAGTGATGTTGAAATTGTTGATTTGCATTGCTCTCACTGTAATTCCAAAGACTTAGATAATATTAATGAACAATTATCAAATTATGAAAGACAAAAGCATAACTATTTTCAATATGGGGGAGCTACAAAAGAATCAGATTGTGTTTGTCAGCAATGTGGGTTTAAAATATCGCATAAGCGAGGTGTTCCTTGCAGAAAGGTAAGTTGCCCAAAGTGTAATATTGCACTATATCGTAAACAATAAACAATAAATTTTAAATAACAAATATATAAAGGAGATGATAAATAAAAGAATAGCCATACCAATGGCAGGTGGAAAATTAAGCTTACACTTTGGTCACTGCGAACAATTTGCAGTAATAGACATAGAGAATAACGAAATTGTAAAAGAATCATTAGTTAACCCACCAGAGCATGTTCCCGGTTCATATCCAAATTTCTTAGCCCAAAATGGAGTTAAAGAAGTGTTAGTTGGAGGAATTGGTCAGAAAGCAGTTGATATATTTAATAAGAATGGTATTCGTGTACATACAGGTGCTCAACTAAAATCAATGAATGATTTGGTAGATGATTATTTGAATGATAGGCTTATAACAGGAGTTAATAATTGCGACGGAGGCTGTGAGTAACTCAAAACTCAGAACTTCTAACTCAGAACTTTCAACTCAGAACTTCTAACTCAGAACTTCTAACTTTCAACTCAGAACTATTAATTAATGAACATAGCCATTGTAAGTGGAAAAGGAGGGGCAGGTAAAACTACGATTGCTACAAATTTGTTTGAAGTGCTTCGGACTACAAGTGATTTGTCTGTTGAGTTAATAGATGCTAATGTTGAGCAGCCAAATGCCCATTTATTTGTGGAATCATTATTTAATGATGATTGTATAACTAAGGTGATTCAAAGTAATATCCCTTCTTTTGATACAGATAAATGTACTTTCTGTGGTAGATGTGTTCACTTCTGTGCATATAATGCCATAGTAATGGTTAAAGAGGTGAAACAGATCTCTGTTTATGAAGATATTTGTAAATCATGCGGTGCTTGTACGTATGCATGTAATGATAGTGCAATAGTTGAAGTAAGTCGTATAATAGGTGATGTGAGTGTATCTAATGAAGGAAATGCGAAATTTGTTGAAGGACGATTATCTATTGGCAGCACATTGGTAAAACCAATTATTAAAGCAGTAAAAAGAGAGATAACAAAGACTTCTATTTCTATTATTGATACCCCACCGGGTATTTCCAGTTATATTTCAGAAATAATATATGATGCTAATTTTGTTATTGTAGTGGCAGAACCATCTGTTTTTGGATTACATGATTTGAAACTGATGATTAAAAGTCTAAATGATTTACGTAAAGATTTTGGAGTAGTTGTAAATAGGTTTAGGGGAGAGTATAATGAGATTCATGAATACTTAAAGGGAAATAATATACCATTATTAATGAATTTACCTTTTAAAACGGAATATGCAGAATGGAATTCTCAAACTAAATTATTGGTAAATAATGATGATAGCCTTAATTCTGATTTCTTGAAACTATTTGAGGAAGTGAAAAGTATTTATATCCAGAAAAGCATGTACCGATGAAGCAGATTTCTATCATAAGTGGAAAAGGTGGTACTGGTAAAACAAGTATTGCTGCTTCATTTGCTGCTTTAGCTAATAATGCAGTATTTGCTGATTGTGATGTGGAAGCTGCAGATTTACATTTAATATTTAAACCAGTAGTTGAAGAAGCTTTTGAATACAATTCATTAAAGAAAGTTCATATAATTCAAGATGAATGTATTAGGTGTGGACTCTGCTTTAACCTTTGTCGCTTTGATGCAATAGATAGAATAAGGAATAAGTATTACGTAAGAACTTTCTCTTGTGAAGCCTGCGATTTGTGTCGCAAAGCATGCCCTGTTTCTGCCATAGAGCCAATCGATAAAAAGACAGGTGATTATTTTATTTCATCTTCTCGCTTTGGACCTTTAGTTTATGGGCAATTAGTAGTAGGGGCAGAGATTAGTGGAGAACTTATTTCTCATATTAAAGATTTAGCAAGTGAAATTGGCAATGAGAATAATGCTGATTTTTTAATAATTGATGGACCTCCAGGAATTGGGATAAATGCAATTGCTAGTATTACTGGATCCGATTTTGCCTTGCTAATTGCTGAACCAACGCAGAGTGGTATTCATGATTTGAAAAGAAGTATAAAGCTTGCAGCAACCTATGATATTTCTGTAAAGGTAATAATAAATAAGTGGGATTTGAATATAGAAATTGCTAATCAGATTGAGAAGTATTGTATGTCTGGAAATATAGAAATACTTTCGAAAATACCATTTGATATAAATGTTTCACATGCTATGTTTCAACAGAAATCAGTTGTTGAACTAGATGAAACCTCCATTGCTTCAGAGTCAATAATAGATGCTTGGAAGCAACTATTAAGTAGTATATGAGTTTATGAAATATATTTCTACTCAATAAACTAGTCATTACTTTATAAACTAGTCATTACTTTGTAATCATATGTACATCTATCTGAGGAAACGGAATAGAAATATTGTTTTTAATAAACTTTTTGTTAATAATCTTACGTATATCAGATTTCACATTTTCTATCCTAAATATATTCATACTGAAAAATAGTAATTCAAAATCTAAGGAAGAATTACCAAAATCTATAAATCTTGAGTTTACAGCATTTTTATCAGATATTTCAGGATGTTCTAGGGCACTTTCTCTTAGTAATTCTAGTACTAAATCTACATCACTACCATATGCAACTCCTACTTTAATTCTGAATCTTGTTTTCTTTGATTGATGACTCCAGTTAATTACTTTATTTGAAGTAATTATAGAATTAGGCAAAATAAGAACTATATCGTCTCTATTAATTCCTTCAGATGTTCTTAATCCTATTCTCTGCAACTTTATAATATCATCGTCAATTTCTAATATGTCCCCAACTTTTGTTGAGCCTTCAAAAAGTAATATTATTCCTGAAATGAAATCATTAAAGACTGTTTGCAATCCAAATCCCATTCCTACAAGTAGTGCTGCAGAGCTAGCTAATAGAACATTTAGTTTTAACCCAAATATTTCTAATATCTTTAGTATAGTTATAATCCAAATAATGTATTTTATTATTTGAAATAATGAAAATAAATTACCTTCTTTAACTTTTTCAATATTACTCTTTCTGAAGAGTATTTTCTTAATAATCCACAATAGAATAGTTGTAATTGAGACTATTAGTAGTGTGGAAAGAAGAAGGCCTATGGTGAATGAATAATCTACTACCTTGAAAAGCTCGAAATTTATTATTTTATTAAAATTATTCATATTGTATCTGTAGTTTTTATTTCTGCATTATTTTAATTTTTCTTACAGCTGAAAGCGCTGTAATCAGTAGTTTTCTGGGCTATCCTATTTATTATGATAAGCCTTTACTCCTGCTAATATTTCTATGTCTAAATAATCCTCATCAGGAGGTATTGGGCATGAGTACTTATGATTATAGGCACAGTATGGATTATACGCTTTATTAAAATCTATTGTTAGTTTATTCCCATTCTTTGGGATTCTTAAATCAATATACCTACCTCCAGCGTAAGATGTTGTTCCGCTTGTTTTATCAGTAAATAGCATAAATAAATAGTCTTTATACTTTTCTCTTTTTGCGAGTTCAACATTCTTATAGATATTAATCTTTAGGTCTTTTCCTTTTATTTTGAAACTAGCTATACCATATTTTACATATATAGGTAATCTGTCAGTAGTAGTCTTCATCCCAAACTCTTTCTGATTACTGTTTAGCTCTAATGTTGCTTCAACTTCATAATCTCTATTAATATCATAAAATTCTAGTGCTGTGAATTTAGCTAAATCTTCTGATGTTAATGGACTAGTTTTAGAATCCTTAAACTCTGTGTTTTGTTCCTCTTGCCATTTTTTAATTTCTGCTTTATAAGAATTATCTTTAGGAGATAACTGCATCACTACTATTCCAATAAATAGCGTAATAAAAACCTGGATACTTTTTTTCATAATTATAATTTCTTCCTTAACCTTAACCTTAACCTTTAGCCTTTAGTCTTTTATATTCTCTGCAAATATCAGTAATAGGACAAATATCGCATTTAGGTTTTCTTGCCAAACAAATATACCTTCCATGTAGTATTAGCCAATGGTGTGCTATAGGAATTATTTCATCAGGAAAATATTTTATCAATTGTTTTTCAGAGTCTAAGGGATTCTTAGCTTTTGTTGTCAATCCTATTCTTTCAGAAACTCTAAATACATGAGTATCTACAGCCATCGTAGGTTTTCCAAATGCTACTGAAGCAACAACATTTGCTGTTTTACGTCCAACACCAGGAAGTTTTTGTAAATCATCAACATTATCAGGATATACTCCATCAAATAGTTCTAAAAGTGTTTTAGCCATTCCAACTAAATTCTTAGCTTTATTATTAGGGTATGAGCAGCTTTTAATATATTCAAAAACTTCTTCAGCAGTTGTATTTGCAAGTGCTTTTACATCAGGAAAAGCTATAAAAAAGTCTGGAGTGAGAATATTTACTCTTTTGTCAGTACATTGTGCAGAAAGAATCACTGCCACGACTAACTGATAAGTACTTTTAAAATCTAATTCTGTCTCAGCTATTGGCTGATTGATGGAGAAATAATTAATGAATTTCTCAAAACGTTCTTTAGTTCTCATTATAGTCGAACTCCATCTTTATATTTCACAATGAAAGCTCCACTAACAATTTTTCTTATATTTATTGCCTCTTTCTTAGATTCAGAGTAAGTTTTAAAAGGACCAATCTCGTACTTGTATAAGCCATTATGTGTTACTTTATTAAAGTTGCGACTAATGCCAGTAATTGTTTTTACTTCCTCAATACTTAAATCTTTCTTTGATGCAAGAATCTGAATTCTATAGTTAATCCCTGATTCGTTATATTTTGGAGAAGGTTTGGCGGTGCCGCCTTTTTCTATACTAATTGCGTCTTGAATATTTTGAACCCTTTCACCTTCATAGAAACCAACAACAAATGCACCTGAAACAGTAGAGTTTCTTAATTTCTTCTTATAGGCTGCTGCTTCCTCATAAGTTGCAAATTCACCAGAAGTATATTTTGTATAGTTACCTTCATAATAATGTGTAACATCATGGTCAAGCTTTAACCTCTTCTTCAGCATTTTACTACTAGTACTTCCTTTGTATACCGTATATACTTGAACTCTATAAATAAGCTTCTTGCTCTTGTCTGTACCTATTGGGGCAACTACAATAGCTTTTTCTGATTTATTATCAATAACTGCTTGTTTTTCACCTTCTTTATCAGAAGTTTGAGTGATAACTTGTTCTGGCTTAATATTAATTATTTTTTTAAATTGACGAATTTGGTCTTCATTATCTTGAGTATAGAAAAGTATTCCAGGTATTGTATGATTTCCTAATGAAGCATTATTAGTTATTAGTTTATATGTAATGTTAATAATTTCTTCCATAGGTAAGTCATCCCAACTATAAGTCATAATGCCATTTGAGAATTCATATTTGGCACCAGCAGATAATAATTCTTTTACAATAAATCCATCAGGAATAGTTTGTTGGAGTTTAGCAACACCTTCTAGATCTCCTTTATTTATCCTAATTACAACATCTGTCGTATCAAAAGGGTGTAAGCTTGGAGGAATATTTGATGCTATATTTAATTCGAATTTAATAGTATCAATACTAGCAATAGCAGTATCCTCAATAGGTATAATTTCTTCGATATTATGTTTTCTAGGTTGTCTTGGCTTTTGGAATATATGATAAGTTACCCCAAGTGAAGTATAATTATAAATATCATTTACGCTAGAGAATTCAGGATTGTTATGGCCTTCTAGATTATCAACCATCGCATGATGAAATGTGTTTTCAAATCTAATACTCCAATGTTTAGAGATATCAGATCGAGCTCCCCATCCCCATGGAATAATTAGACTAGAGCCTTTCTCTGTTGGACGTTCTACTCCATCAGAAGTACGATATACTGTTGGATTATAAAAAATATATCCAACACCTCCTTTTAAATATGCAGTAAACCATCGTCTGTCTTTTTTCTCAAATACTAAATTCATTAAATCTACTTCAAAATTAAAGGAAATATCATGAATATTACTTTTGAAACTTACATCTGCACTATCACCATTACTCCATTTTGTTTTATAACCACGTAGATTACCTCCAATATATTGGATATTTGCAGTAAATGTTTTTCCTAATTTTCTTGATAGTATAAGCCCATAGTTCCACCCCGCATGTCCACTAAAATAGTTTCCAAATGGATTTGATGGTTCATCATTTAAATCCATCCATGAAATTGTTTGTCCAAAATTAGCAGTGATATTCCATTTATTAACCTTTGTAATAGTATCCTTTTCCAGATTATCAGATACATCAGTTTGTGAGAAAATAGAAAATGGAATAAAAAT
>Ga0256827_10002156_pt1 | contig 12704 bp, 10 predicted proteins | sample CV84metaG_FD_185977 | JGI IMG/M metagenome (GOLD analysis project Ga0256827, IMG submission 185977) | Hydrothermal vent microbial communities from East Pacific Rise, Pacific Ocean - CV84 | ecosystem: Environmental > Aquatic > Marine > Hydrothermal vents | place: Pacific Ocean: East Pacific Rise... | reverse complement strand
GGCTCGTCCTTTCCTTGTACTATTATCTGCAATAGGTTCAGCTTCTCCTCGTCCTAATGCCTGCATTCTTTCAAGGCGAACACCCTCTTGAAAAAGCCTTGAAACAACTGCCTTTGAACGTGCTAAACTTAACTTTTTATTAGACTCTTTATGTCCTAAACTATCTGTATATCCAATAATCTTTAGGTTTGCTTGTGGACACAATGAACTGATATTGGCTAACTCCTGAATTAAGAGATTACTCTCAGGCTTTAGAGTTGATTTTCCTATATCAAATTTAATTTTTTGAGACATAAGAAGTTGATTAAACTGCTCTTGACACACTTTTACAGGTACATCCATAGAGACAATATGCTCAGAAATTTCATACTTTTTAGAAAAGTATTTCAAAGAAGACAAGAATTTATTTTTTAACTTATGCGTTTTAACTCTTCCTGAAATTTGAGCTCTTTTATCTACCACATTAATTAGGGAAATCTCTAATTTTTTTATCTCTTTAACCAATGAGAAGATAAAAGCATTCCATGATTCTGGACTTCCTGAACCAATAGTAACCTTATCTATAATTTTTCTATTTTTATAATTTCTCTGACAAAGATTCATAAGATTCTCTTTTGCTTTCTCAGAAGGCATATAACCCTCAAGAAGAAGCTCTTTCTTATTAATTCTTAGATTAAAAGTATAAGGGGTAATAATATGAGGCGATATTTTATCATAAACGCTCCTTACTCCTATTATATTTTGAGTCAATTCCAATACATGTTTATGCGACTCCATATCAGGTGCAATACCTGAAATAAAAACATCTCTTCCCTCTGCACGAATTGATACCCAAGAAATTTTCTCCTCTTGAAGTCTATTCTGAATATCTTGAGTCAATAGTTCTGGAATCTCTTTAGTATATTTAGGTACAACCACTAATAGTAGAAAAAAGATAAGTAGAAGACCAAAGAGTTGACTATAAAAGAGTTTACTTCTCATTTTAATTTAAATCCATCCCATACAAAGATTATAAGTATCATATTTGCATTCTCCCATTAATATAAAATTTTAGTGATTATAACCAAATATTTTTTTCTAAGTCGACTATTTAATATGAAAGTCTATAGATATTGATGAAAGTTAAAAGAGATTATTAAAAATAGGAGTTAATAGAGTAAGAATAAAGTAAGAGAAGAATCTTACTTTATAATAGAAAAGTCATTACTTAAATAGTAATGACCTCTTCATGCTTCAAAGAATCATCAGCTGGATTCTCTCCTCCTTGAAAATACTCAGCAGCCTCTTGTGCCAAATTTTCAGATGTAAAGATTTTTTCAATCTTAAGATACCACTCTCCATTATCTCCCTCTTTCAGGTAGATTTCACTTCCTATAGGAGTAGCTTCCAACAAAGTTTCTATATCACTGGTATAAACACCATACCTCTCATCAGGAGAAGAATAATTAATGATACTCTCGGCAACAGTTATATTCTGTTCGGGAACATCACTCTTTTCAATAGTTGCACAACCATTAAAGACTCCTAAAATAACCAGTCCAATAAAAATTAAACGCTGTATACTTTTTACCATAACACACTCCTTCTCTTGATTTATATCTCTATTCTTGCATAAAACTGTAAAAAAAAGGAGGATTTAGCTGAAAAATTAATTAAAACTTAAAATTTGTTACTTATTTTTTAATTTATTAAACTTTAAAAAATATAATTAACTATAAAAAACATATTAAAAAATATTTTTAACATTTTTATAATAAAAAAAAATATTACGCAGGAAGAGGTCTATTTAACCAGTATTGTGCGATCTTTCTCAGACCTGCTACATTGTCAGAAGCAAAGATTTTAAGGGAGGTTTCTCTATTTTGTACTCTTAAATCATATTGTGACTCTAAATATTCAACAATAGCTTCTCCTGAGTGAATCAACAGAGGTCTATTTACAAAATACTCTTTAAGTGCTTTTCCAATTAAAGGAAAATGTGTACATCCTAAAATAATAGCTTTAGGGGGATTTATCGAGGAGAAGTAATGATTCATAGTAGCTTTAATAATCTCCCCTTCAAAAATACCCTCTTCGACAAGAGGAACAAAAAGCCCTGTTTGAAGTGCTGTAATATTGCTATAATTTAAGTGATTAAGTGCTTGTTGATAACGTTGAGAGTTAATTGTAGCACGTGTAGCAATAATTAAAATATGATCATCTTTTTCCAAGGAGCTATTCTCAACTGCCAAAACACCTGCTTCGATAACACCAAGAACAGGATAACTACTTTGAGCATTCATCTCATCCAAAGCATAAGCAGAGACGGTATTACAAGCAGTAATAAGTAAATCTATATCAAAATTATTAAAAAACTCTAATGCTTCAAGGGAATAACGAATAATAGTATTTTTATCTTTTGGACCATAAGGAACACGAGCCGTATCTCCATAATAGATAACTTCATCAAAGAGGTTTTTCTCTAAAAGAGACTTAACAACAGAGAGACCACCCGCCCCAGAATCAAAAACACCAATTTTCATACTATTTAAAAGAGACTATCCATTCATTATTGCCAAAAATTCTTTGTTATTTTTGGTTTTCGTCATTTTTGAGAACAAGAACTTAAGACCTTCTACATCTTCCATTCCCTGCATTGCATTTCTAATTGCCCAAACTTTCTGCATAATCTCAGGATCAACCATCAACTCTTCTTTACGTGTTCCCGATTTAGTAACATCAATTGCAGGGTAGATTCTTCGCTCAGAAACATAACGGTTAAGTACAACCTCAGAGTTACCTGTACCTTTGAACTCTTCAAAGATAACCTCATCCATTCTACTTCCTGTTTCAATCAGAGCCGTAGCAATAATAGTTAAAGAGCCACCCTCTTCAATATTTCTCGCTGCACCAAAGAAACGTTTTGGCTTATGAAGGGCATTCGCATCAACCCCACCAGAGAGTACTTTTCCTGAACTAGGAGTTACCGTATTGTAAGCACGAGCAAGACGCGTAATAGAATCCAAAAGAATAACAACATCTTTTCCACTCTCTACACGTCTTTTAGCTTTCTCAATAACCATCTCAGCCGTTCTCACGTGATTTTGTGCAGGTAAATCAAATGTTGATGAGTAGACTTCGCCTTTAACACTTCGTTGCATATCGGTAACCTCTTCTGGTCGCTCATCAACCAAAAGAACCATTAATGATACTTCGGGTGTATTATGAGAAATACCATGAGCCAACTCTTTAAGAAGTTCTGTTTTACCTGTACGTGGAGGTGCCACAACCAAAGCTCTTTGTCCTTTACCAATGGGGGTAAAAAGGTCTAACACACGTCCTGTAAGTTTCATTGGATTATATTCTAATTTGAGTTGTTCCGTAGCATAAAGGGGGGTAAGGTTATCAAAAAGAGGTCGTTTCTTAGACTCTTCAGGAGGTAAGTAGTTAATTGCTTCTATTTTTAGCAGAGCGTAATACTTCTCTTGGTCTTTAGGTTGCCTAACTTGACCTGTAACAATATCTCCATTTCTTAGTGCAAAACGTTTAATCTGCGTTCCACTAACATAAGTATCATTTTGAGAGTTGGCAAAGTTTCCATCTTCTGACCTTAAGAAACCATAACCATCATTCATAACTTCTAAAATACCTGTAAATAGAATAAAACCACCCTGTTTAACTTGTGATTTTAAAATTTCAAAAATAAGATCTTTTCGTTTAAACTCATTGGGATTTTCAACTTTTACTTTTTCAGCAATTTGTACCAACGCTTCCAATGGTTTGGATTGAAGGTCTTCAACTTTATAACCATCAACGGGAACATGTGTTCGGTTGTAATTTTTCTTATTATTGTTTTGTCTTTTTTGTTCGCTCATAGGTCCTCTTGAAAGCAATATGGAGATTTGTAGTATCTACTTGTAGTGTGTTATTATATTCAACTTTATGTTAATTCTCCTTAGATTTCAGAAGGATTATAAAAATATTAGTGGATATATAATTAATCGGTATAATTCTTGAAATATTTTATACCTAAAAGAGCATAAATGAAAAGACTTTATATTACCGATTTAGACCATACCTTTTTACATAGCAGTCAAAAGGTTACTGATTTTTCCAAAAGAGTATGGAATAAAAAAGCCAATCACGCCCTTCTTTCTGTTGCTACAGCAAGAAGTTTCTCTAAAACCCATGAGTTTTTAGAGGGGCTACAACTCGATGCACCTCTCATTCTACTTGATGGTGCTATGGTAGCGACAACTCAAAAAAAACTTATTGATGTTCAAACACTAACCCAAGAGATATCTTCTGCTATTATTCAAGAGAGTCACTCTTTTGGTATTCAACCTTTTGTTATCTCTCTTAACGACCATCTCTCTTTGGATGAGACATTTGCCATTCCTCCACTTCTTAATGATTTTCAATCTTTTCTGATTGGAAACAACTATGCCAATGATAATCGTCTGAAATTTATGAAAAAGATAGAAGGGGTTAATGATACATTGAAAATTGTCTATATGGGAGAAGAGAGCCTACTTAGACCATTAAGTGAACATCTAAAAAAAGTTTTTGGAAAAGCGATTGAAGTTAAACTCTCTCCAGAGAACTATATGAAGTGTTACTTCTTAACCATTCTTCATCCTCTAGGCGATAAAGCTCATGCCTTAAAAGTTGTTCATGACTACCTTGATTACTCGTTAACAGAGACAACAGTATTTGGGGACAGTGTTAATGATATTGAGATGTTTAAATTAGCAGGAACTGCTGTTGCTGTAAAAAATGCTCTTGATGAAGTAAAGGCTGTAGCCGATATTATATTAACAGAGACCAATGATGAAAATGCGGTAGCAAACTACCTAGAGAAAACTATAGAATCACATTAAAATGTGATTTTATACCCTACTCCATACTGATTTTTAATTAAATCTTTAGGTATCTTTTTTCGTAAATTCTTAACCAAAGTACGAATAGATGAGTTAGTGACATTACGATCGAACTCATCGCCCCAAACATGAAAAAATATATCATCTTCGCTACAAGGTACCCCTGCACGACTAACCAAAAGCTCAAAAAGCTTTAACTCTCTCTTTGTCAAAACAACAGATTCATCTTCACAAAAAAGAGTTTTACTCTTATTGTCCCAAACACAATCATACGCCAACGGAATATTACGTCCACTCTCTACTTTTTTTGCCACCTTTAACAGAGCATTCATTAAATCAACTCTTCCAACAGGCTTAATAAGATATGAAGAGAAATTCAAATCAACAACATCCAAAAGAATCTCTCTATCAGCATGTGCTGTCAAAGCAATTAAAGCAATCGTGTCATTCTCTTCCCTAATTTTTTTGGCTAAAGCCATACCATTCATTTTAGGAATAAGAAAGTCCATGACAATTAAGTGAATTTTTTCTTCTCGATATAAAGCAAATGCCTCTTCGCCATCACGTGCAATATAGAGTTCATTACATAAATCTTTAAGGAAATAGGCATACTTCTCAATAATCTCCTCTTCATCTTCAACATATAATATATTTAAACTTTTTAAGGCTTTCATCTATTCTCCCTCTTAATTTTAATATTAGAACAAAAAAAAATATTATTTAATATTTTACATAATAACCGCTATTATCATCTCATAACAATGTGACTTAATAGTGATTTTCTATTTTTTTAATACCTCTTGAGAATCTAAAATATTGAGAGGAATGCTTATTACACACTCAACACCCTCTGCTCTGTTTTGAATAAAAACACTACCCTTCATACTTTTTTCTACCAATATTTTTAAAATATAAAGTCCTAGTCCTGTACCTTTTGACTTATGCTTTGTAGTAAAATAGGGATTAAAAACCTTATCAATAATCTTTTCAGGGATACCTCCTAAATTATCAGAAATAATAATATTCACTCTATCTTCAACTTGATAAGCATCAATTATAATTTTTCCTTTAGGTATTTTTCTTAATGCTCCTGCATCCATACTATTATTCATCACAATTAATAATGCCTGAATTAATTCAGACTGATAAGAGTATAATCTTATATCTAAAGAAGAGGCAATAACAACCTCTATTTTATTGGTTTGAGAAGAGTGCAATAGATTTGTTGCTCGTAAAACAGCCGTTGAGAGGATAAATTCATTAACACTCTTATCGTGTTTAAAAAAGTTCATAAAATCATTGATAGTATGAGAAAGATACTCTGTAACCTTTTCAATTGAATTTAGATGTTCATTAACCCTATCTTTATCTAAACACTCTCTTCTCATATCCACATCAATATTAAGAACAATACCATTAATCTCACTTAAAGGTTGTCGCCATTGATGAGCTATCATCGAAATCATTTCGCCCATAGAGGCTAATTTATTCTGCTGAACTAAAAGAGTCTCTTGCTTTTTCTTCTCTTTCTCTATAATTTTAATCTTATATGCCAAGATATAAGAGAAACAGACCACTTCAAATAGTATTAAAAATTGAAAAATATAGTCAGAGGGAATCTCAGTCTCAATAATATTTAAATAGACCAAAGGCAAAAAGAGTCCCACAAAAGAGACTAATGTCCAGACCCATGAGTAAATTTTAGCAATAGAATCATTTCGAAAAAGAGCAAGATAATAAGTTGTAGAGATAACAAGAAGTGCATAGAAGGGAATTACAGTAAAGAGAATATCAAAAAGGATCTGTGCATAGACAAACTCTTTTGCCTCTAAAACATAGATATTCAAAAGTGTGGAAAGAATAAAATAGCCTATAAAAACATTCAATGTCTTATGAACAATATTTAACTGCTTTTTTAAATTAAGTATCGATTGAATAAAAAGTGTCATCGAGATAAAAAAAGCACCCGAACTAATATAGAACATCCAGTGATATTCAGAAAAATAACGTTGTGAAAAACCAAAGAGACCAAAAAAGTAGACCATCAACCAGAAGGTATAAGAGACATAATAGAGATAAGGACGAAATTTCAATAAGAAATAAAGAAATAAATTATAGAGAATCATAATTAACATTCCACCAAAAAATAATCCCTCAACAAGATTGTATGTTTGATAAAAATCAAGAAGCGACTCTTTTGTTCTCAAAAGAAATTTTATATCAATTTTATTGTAGTTTCGAATTTTAAAAAAAAGTTCTGCTTTTTCATTGGGTTTTAAAGAGAGAGGAAAAAGAATATGGTTAACATTAAACTCACGATGTTGATTTTTATGGATAACACCATCTTGTAACATCTCTATAACTTGACCATTCTTAACCAAAAAAAAAGTAATAGAGTAGGTAAATTGATTTTCAGATTGAAGATAGTATTTTCTATCTCTATTAGTACTATTTTCAATATTAATCTTTACCCAATAAGCTTTATTAGCATTCTTAAAATTATTAAAAGAATCTTTACTCATAAACCAATTTCTAGAGGTTAAATCTTGCGGTGTCTCATTTAAATCGTGAGCAAGAGTATATCTCATATAACTATTTGTCTTATAAAATTCTTTTTCTCCAACTACTAAACTCTCTGCATTCAGAGAGCTTAACAGAAAAATAAAACTATAAAAAAGAAAGTTATAATACATTAGATAACAGCTGTTCCTCTAACTGCTCTAAACGCTTTGGTGTACCAATATCATACCAGTGTCCGCCATAATACTCTGTGGTTAATCGACCTTCATCTATCGCCTTAAATAATAATGGAGCCAATCCCTGTTTTCCATATTCTAAACAGGTAAACATCTCTTTAGAGTAGTATCCAATACCCGAAAAAGTATATTTTTCGCTACTATTATCCAAAAGAAAATCTCCATTAGGATTATGTGGAGGGTTATCAATAAGAACCAAATGAGCCAAAGAGTTATCTTTTAGTTTAAAGTTAAAATCATAAGGAAAATCTGTCCAGACATCGCCATTAACTACCAAAAAATTCTCACTTAAAAGAGGTAAAGCTTTCACAATACCCCCCGCTGTCTCTAATGCCCCTTCACTCTGTTCATCAGAAAAATGAACCGTAACACCATAAGCTGAACCATCGCCTAAATAATCTATAATCTGTTCTCCTAAATAGGCAACATTAATAACAATATTGGTAAATCCTGCTAGTTTCAAACGTTCAATATGCCAAAGAATAAGCGGTTTTCCTCCTACCTTAAGAAGGGGTTTTGGGGTATGGTCGGTTAACGGTCTCATACGAGTTCCTAAACCCGCTGCCAAAATCATTGCTGTCATAGTCTCTCTTTTTTTTATTTGAACATATTATATTATCTTTTTAACAATTTTCCTAAAGGCTTTAACTCCTCATATTTAGAACAAACTTCATCAATATATTGTAGTGTTAATGGAATATCATCCAGATAGGTCGGTTTACCATCACGAATATCAAGTCGTGCAAAGATTCCTAGGATTTTAATATGTCTCTGCAAGCCTGTCCAGTCAAACCAACGGATAAATTGTTCATCTGAAACCTCTATTCCTTTTAAATATTTAAACTCTAATGCCAACTCTTCCATTTTTTCAGGGTCAAAACGAACATAAACATCTTTTAAAATAGAGACCAAATCATACGTTAATGCCCCTACTTTAGCATCTTGATAATCAATAATCACTAACTTTCTACCACTCTCCATCATAATATTTCTAGAGTGAAAATCACGATGAACAAAGATGCCCTGTGGTTGAGAGAGTACCTCTGAAGCGATTAAATCCAAAGCATTATCTAAAACCTCTTGATCACTCTCTGTTAGCTTCTGATGAAGATGCTCATTGAGATACCAATCTTGCATAAGACTCATTTCAAACATTAAGAATGCTCGATCATAAGGATCCATATTGGTCGTATCTGCCTCTTGGATTTTTAAAATTTCATGAATCCCTTTCATGTAGAGTAGCTCAACACTCATAGGACTTAAAACATCAGCTAAATGTCGCTTTCCTAAATCGGTAATAAGCAGATAACCCTCTTGTAAATTTTGAGCTATAATTCGTGGCACTTCAACTTTTGCTTTCAACAGACGTACAGAGATATCTATAAATGGATAGAGACTCTCTTTATCTGCCGTAGAGTCCATAATAATATAACTTTTATTAGCCAAAATCAATCTAAAATATTTTCTGAAACTGGCATCGCCACCAACCATCTCAATCTCATAGTTTTTATATCCTAACGTATCGATCCATGCTTTAATTTGTTGCATAAATTCCCCCTAATATTGTATTATTTTTTGCACCTGTTACACTCATTAATTCTATCGGCTCCTCTGCCAATCTCTTATGAGCAAACCATGCGAATATCATCGCTTCTATATTGTCAGAGCTTACGCCATACTCCTCTGTTGATCCCACATCAACCAAGGGAAGCTCTTTTTGTAACTCAGACATTAAAAAAACGTTCCGAACACCACCACCACAAACCAATAAATTTTTAATTTTAAATTTTTTAATCTCATTTGCAATAGACTGAACAGTAAGTGCTAAGAGTGTTGCTTCTATGTCTTCACTGCATATTTTACCGAATGGTTCTAAATAGTTTATTAAAAATTTCTTATTAAAATACTCTCTACCCGTGCTTTTAGGGAATCTTAAGTTAAAATAGTTGTCATTTAGCATACTCTCTAGTAGTTCAGAATGAACCTTGCCCGATTTTGCCCAAGAGCCATCTTTATCGTAAGGCATATTTTTATGCTCTTGAATCCATAAATCCATCAAAACATTACCACAACCAGTATCATAACCAATAAGCTCTTTACCCAAAATAGAAATATTTGCCATGCCTCCAATATTAAGCACAGCACAAGATTCAAGCTCTGAAAAGAGAAACTTATGAAAAGCAGGAGCAAAAGGAGCACCTTGTCCACCCAGAGCTACATCTTTAGACCGAAAATCGGCTACAACATCAATTTTTGTCTCAACAGCCAAGAGTGATGGGTTACCTAACTGCATTGAAAAAGGATAAAGAGTATTGGGTTCATGCCATACCGTTTGACCATGAGAGCCAATAGCCAAAATCTTTTCTGGAGCAAGATTTTCATGCCTTAAGAGCTGATTAACTCCTTTGGCAAAAAAGAGTGCCAAAAGGTGGTCTATCTCGCCTACCTTTTGAAGTGTTGTCTCTTCATTAATTATTGTTAAAATTGCCTCTTTTAACATAGATGGCATCGGCACAAAAAGAGAGGCTTTTAAGAGACAATTTTTATTATCAATTTCACACAGAGCCACATCAACTCCATCAAGGGAAGTTCCTGACATTAGACCAATATAGAGCTTCTTAGGCATCTTTCTCTCTTCCTGTCATCATAGTTAAAAAAGAGACCATAGTTCCCAATATCATCATCACGGAAAAATCTACTTTAAAGGCTAAAAATTGACCTATCATATAGGGTTGAAGTAGCAAAACTGTTAAAAAACCACCAATTAAAGCCAATAATACCGTTCGTTCATTACCTCTATTAGTAAAGATGGCTGCCCCATAAACTCCCAAAAGAGAAGCGTAAGCAAAAGCCATGACACCAAGTGCAAAATTAAGAAGAGGCAACTCTGTAAACTGTTGCCAATAGAAACTCAGCATTCCCATAAATGAGAGAAGTAGTGCAAAAACAACGACCATGAATCGTCCTGCTTTCAGATAATGGGCTTCATCTTTTCCTTTTCCTAGCCAAGGTCGATAGATGTCCTCTATCGCAACCGAAGACATAGCCGAAAGTACAGAGTTAGTCGAAGAGAGTGCAGCAGCAATAGCTCCAACGGTAACTAATCCTCTTAACCCTTCAGGCATCTCATTAAGAATATAGAGCATAAATATCTTCACACTCTGCCCATCTATATTCTGATCTACACAAGCCGAAGAGATATTTGAGATTTCAGGATGTTGATAGAAAAGATAGAGAAGAAGACCAATAACTAAGAAAAGAATTGCCACAGGGATAGTAAAAATAATCGCATAGATAAGTGATTTTTCGCCCTCTTTTTTATTTTTACAAGTCAGTACACGCTGTGTCATATCTTGGTCTAACCCATAAGCAGCGATATTAAGCAGAAGCCATCCTGTAAGGAGAGTCCACACTGTAAAGCCACCCGAAAAAGAGAAATCAACCAGTTTTAGCTTTCCATTATCACTGAGTGTGCTTACAATAGTAGAAAAATCACTATTAAGACTCATATAAAGATAAACAACAACTGCTAGCCCTGCACCCACATAGGTAACCGCTTGAATAATATCAGAAAAAATAACCGATTTAACCCCACCAAAATAGGTATAGGCTAAGGCACCAATCATTAAAATAGCGATAGAGACAGCAATATGTGAAGCCAAAATATCAGAAAAGAGAATCATTGAGATTGCTAACGCTCCAATATAGAGTCTAGCACCACTAGCAAAAAGACGACCAACAAGAAACATAATCCCAGCATAACGTTTAGAACTCTCTCCATAACGAAACTCAAGATACTCATAAACGGTTATCGCATTAATCGCATAAAACCTAGGAACTAAAACCTTAGCCACAAATATAACTGCCAAAAAAGCAGACGCATAAAACCCTAAAAATGTTAAGTCGTGTTTATAAGAGTATTCAGGACCACCAAGAAAAGTAGCTGCAGATTGAGAAGTTGCTAAAACAGAGATAGCAACAGCAAACATAGGCATCGTATTACCACCTGTAAAGTAATCACGCGATGTTTTAATCTTAGTTTGACTTAACACAACCGAAGTTAGGATAAGTAGTAAAAAATATGACGCAAATATCATCCAGTCTAAAGAGGAGAAGTTTGATTGCATTGATAACCTTCTAAAAAAGAATGAGCATATTATAACGAAAGTTTAACACTATTTACTATTTTCTACATAACTCTATCTAATATTGTTATTTCGGCTTTTAAACGTTGCTACATCTATCAACAGTTAGTCGTTATCCCTTCTATTTTTAAGTAAAAGTGATGACTATTAATAAGTTTAAAGATACAATAATATTCAACATTTAAAATTTTATTAATTAAGATAATTAAGGACTCAAATGAGATTTTTACTCATTGCACTCTCACTTACAACACTGCCTCTTCTTGCTCAAAAAAGTAAAGAAGATACTACAGTTAAACAAAAAATCAGATGTAATATGACTGTTCAGTATACACAACTACCTGATGAAGTAGATACCTTAAAAGAGTTTATAAAAGGGGGGATGTTCTATGGTCGTATCAGATTAAATAATTTTCTTTTTAATCCTGAAAGTGTAGGAAAAGAGCAATTTGCAGTTGGTTTAGGAGGGAGTCTCATCTATAAAAGTGCTCAATTCAAAGGTTTTTCATTTACCTCTGGAATATATACTTCTCAAAATGTATGGCATACCGATATGGCTCCAGGGGATTATCGTTCAGGAAAAGATGTCTTTAGTCGTTATAACTTTGCGACAGATGGAAGTTATAACTTAACCAGTATGCCTCAGAACTACATTCAGTATAAAAAAAATAAAAACAGCCTCAAGCTAGGACGATTTCTCATGGAGAGTCCTCTTCTTAAATCAAATGATACAAAGATGATTCCCAATAGCTTTGAGGGAGCCTATGCCAAAATAGGTGCTATCCCAAAAACAAAAATTCAATTGGCATATATTACAAAACAAAAATTAAGAGACCATGACTCTTTTCATCATGTTCTAGCCTATAGTGATGACAATACGCCCTATAGTCAATGGAGTGAAAATGATGATGGAGGAATGCATAGAGGACTGACTGTTTCAAAAC
>Ga0256827_10002155_pt1 | contig 12707 bp, 9 predicted proteins | sample CV84metaG_FD_185977 | JGI IMG/M metagenome (GOLD analysis project Ga0256827, IMG submission 185977) | Hydrothermal vent microbial communities from East Pacific Rise, Pacific Ocean - CV84 | ecosystem: Environmental > Aquatic > Marine > Hydrothermal vents | place: Pacific Ocean: East Pacific Rise... | reverse complement strand
CCTGAGCAAATAGTTACTAACGAACTATTACATTGTGATTTCACTACAAAAACAAAAACAATTAAACTTAATAATATAATGACTATTTTTTTCATAGTTTTAAATCAAGTTATTTAACAATAAAATTTCTAACACTTTCTACTTCTGCTGTTATTGCTTTAATTTGCTCATCGGTAATATTAACTATACTTGTTTCGTTTTGTATAATTGTTAATACGCCATTTATTTCAACTGCTTCAGGTTCTCCAACCTCATAAGTTATAGAAACTTCTTTAAAAAGAGACTTTATTTTATTTATTCGTTCTATTAAATCAAAAAACTTTTTATCTCTTTTATAATTATTTAATATTATTAATAAATCGTTAAGGATAAGTTTTTGCTCTCCAATACGTTCAATAATTTCTTTATTTGAAGAGGCGTCTTTAACTACTTGTGTTGCTAAAAACAAACCTTCTAACCAAACGCCTGTAACAATTAAAGCACTTACATCGCTTCTATTGTTTTCTCTTAAAAATACATCCATTTGATCGAAACTACTAACCGAAATATACATTAAGGAATCTAAGTTATCGCTATTTGTAGCCAAGCGTTTTAACATCGAGAAATCGAAAAACTGCCCTACTTTTAAATTATCAGCCAATGTTTTTATTGATGTAATATACGATAATACGGTTCCTGTTTTATTATACATATTTAAGTAACCTAAATCAGCACCTAATACACCTAAATTTAATGCTTGTATAAAACCTGTATTATAGTTATCAATATTATCTGTAGAATTCAGATATTTATAATTAAACTGTACTCCACTTTCTTTAATTAATGATGACATTTCAACAGGTGAAGAAATATTTGAGATAATACCCTCCATTGCTTGTTCTGATATAATTAATGGCTCGTCTTCTTCTGTTAATACCGAGTCAGGTACAGAGAAGTCATCGAATCCATCTGTTTCAGCATTTTCGGAAGTGCCACCGCATGAATATACAAGCGATAATACTGTAACGAAAATAAAAAATTTAGTAATTCTTATCATATTATTATTTATTTGATTGTAAAATTAAAAAAAAAACTTAGATAAAAGAATTATTTCTTAAATCTAAACTCTAAGCTACGTTTAAATATATTAAAATATAAGAAAATATATAGTATAAATGTAAGTATCCAAACAACTACAATATTGAAATAATAAGTATCGTAAAATTTTCCAGCAAAATGTTTTTTAGGTGCATAAAAATGGCTTCTAAAGTCTAAGAAGCTAGTTGGTGTTGGGTCTAAATAAATTAAATCTACTTGTTGAATTAATTTTTCTCCATCTTGAATTATTTTATGCTGTTCGAAAACTTTTTTCACAATGTCTGAAACACTTTGATTATAATAGTTGTCTTTGTTTAGTTTAAATACATCTCCTTTCTGTTCGGTATAGTAATCAATCATACGTTGTTTTTTATCGTATGCTTTTTGAAACATAATACCATAAAATTTATTTAAATCGTCTAAATAACTATTTGCCATATACACAATATAATCGTTTATAGAATCGCGACTAATTGAATGAATTAAATTATTACTAACACCTTTCATAAAAGGTTTTTGTTTAATAAATTCATGTCTTAGCATTGTTAAATTTATATTAACATTTGAAATAATATCATCTCTTTTATTATTAACATTCTCATAACAAAATTGTAGTTTTTCCTTAACCTCTGGAATATAATAAACTTGCATAAAGTTTGCTACACTCATTTTCTTTTCTATTTCAAAAAACTGGCGTTCAAATTTATTATCTTTAAACTGATGAACCATTAATGCTTCATAAATCCATTTTGATGTCATAAACTCAGCTATAAGAGGAACTTTATCAATGCTACTAACTGTTTTATTTAATTTTTCGAAACTAAACATTGCACCACCTAATATCATTTGTGGTATTAAAACTAAAGGAATTATTATGTATATAGTTACAGCAGAATTAAATGTTGAAGATATATTTAAGCCAAGCATATTAGAGAAAGCCGCAGTAGTAAATAATGCTAACCAATAGTACATACTCATGTCTCTAATACCTAAAATATAATTACCTATAAGTACAAATAAGCTTGTTTGTATTGCCGAAATAAGAAATAATATAATTACTTTCGAAAGTAAGTAGCTCGATCTACTTAGGTTTAAAAACGATTCTCGTTTAAGTATTTTTCTATCTCTAAAAATTTCTTCAGCACTAACTGTTAGGCCTAAAAACATTGCTACTACAATACTCATGAATATATATGGTGGTATGTTTTCGTTTTCACGATATATATAATGTGAAGAGTTAGGGTCTGAAATATAACGAATAATAAATGAAAGAATTACCGATAATATTGGTGCTTCTAACATATTTAATGCTATGTATTGTGTATTACTTATTTTAGATAAAAAATCGCGTGTTAAATATATAAATATTTGATTTAACCAACGTGGAATATTTAATGATTTTGACGGTTGTTCATCAATATTAATAAATGTTTCTTCAATCTTATTCCCCTCATATAAGTCAGCCCATTCATGTGGTTCAACTTTTCTATCTTCTTGATAAACTCCATATTCATCAACTACACGAGCTTCAATAATATTAAAAACAAGTTCAGGATTAACGTTACCACAAAGCGAACATTCGCCTTCATCGCTATTAATTTGAGCATCTAATCGTTTAAAATACATTACCGACTCTATCGGATTGCCATAATAAACCTGATATCCTCCTGTATCTAAAACAATTACCTTATCAAACATTTTGTAAATATCAGACGAAGGTTGATGAATTACTACATAAATTAGTTTTCCTTTTAATGCTAATTCACGAAGCAAATCCATTACATTTTCAGAGTCGCGAGAAGATAAACCCGAAGTTGGTTCATCAACAAATAAAATTGAGGGTTCTCTTATTAGTTCAAGAGCTATGTTTAATCTTTTTCGCTGTCCACCACTAATTAATTTATTTAATGGACTTCCTACTTTTAGGTTTTTACGCTCTAAAAGGCCTAAACTTTTAAGTGTTTTATTTACTAAATCGGTAAGTTCTTGTTTGTTTTTATCTCTAAAACAAAGTTTGGCACTATAATAAAGGTTTTGAAAAACAGTAAGCTCTTCTATTAATAAGTCGTCTTGTGGAATAAAACCTATAACGCCTTCAAGCTTATCCTTTTCTTCGTATAAGTTATAACCGTTTATTTCAATACTTCCTGCCGAAGGTTTGTTCATTCCTGAAAGCACATTAAGTAATGTAGTTTTACCTGCACCACTTGCTCCCATTATTGCAATAAGTTTACCTTGATTTTCGTTTATATTAATGTTTCGTAAACCTAATGCTCCATTGGCGAATTTATACTCAATGTTTTTAGCAACATACGAAATATTAACAAAATTACTATCCTTTTTATATTGAGATATTACGTCGCTATAGTATATGGGTTTACCTTTCGATAATTTTAAAGTACTTCCATTTGCAAATATATTAATTCTCTTACCATTTACTATTAATCCGTTAAGATAAAACTCTAAATTACCTGTATAGCGAATAAAATATTGTTCAGTATCTTCAAGTTGAAGAATAATAAGTTCACCTTCAATACCTTCCATATTTATTGAAAGGCATTTTTCATTACTTGTATTTTTTGATGATATTATTAATATATCTTCTGAACATTCTAATTCAATAATATTTTGAGAGAAAACAAATGTTTCAATATTATTAACATCTTCGTGCGATATATTAAAAACTTCGGCAACTGTATGAATTATTGCCATACGTTGCTCTGTAAATTTGCGGTCAGAATTTACTAACTCAAATAATCTAACTAACACAATAACTTTTTGTTTTTGTGTTAATGTTTTATTAATTTTTTTTGATATTCCAAGAATTTTAACAGAATCGCCAACTGAGGTTAATTTCCGTTTCTTTTTAGGTTTAACGTCTTCTTGTTCTATCGATTCTTGTATATCAGATTTTTTTAAATAGCCTGATTTTTTATCGAATAAATGAATGTATTCTTCAACTTTAGAACCAGAAACTTGCTGACGGAGTGTTAACATAACAAAATCACGTTCGTTATCTTCTACACCATCATCTTGTTTTGCAATTATGGCGTATAATTGCATCAAGGCTTTTAGAATTTCTTCGCTCATTTATTTTGTTGCTATTTTTATTTTTTTATGTTAAATTATATTGTTATGATTCATAACTTACCAACTCAATTGGCACATCTACAATATCAGCATATTCTTCGCCAGCTTCTTCCATATCTTCATCATCATCAGGAAAATACCATTTTACAAGTACTTCTTTTCCTGCATCATGCATTTCTTCTAATTTCATTAACACATCTAAAAGTAATTTTGATGAAGCTGTATTAAAATATTCTAATTTAAATTCAAAAATAATTTTATTTGAATAATTCTCAGTGAGCTCTTCTAACCATTCTAAAATAGGGTCGTAAAATGCAGTAACATCTTCGGGCATTGATCTTCCTGATATTTGAAATATTCCATTTTCGGCATCTAATATTACGCTTGGTATATCATCTCCACCTTGTATCTTTATAATTTCCATACTATTTATTTTTTTCGTTGAATTACTGTAGTTAATATAAAAAATGATGTATTATCATCTACTTTCTTAAACCTAAAATCTAATTTCGAACCAGTTTTTCTTGCTATATCAATAAACCCAAGTCCGGCACCTTTTTTATCAGATAATTTTCCTTCTTTAATTTGTTGTTTATACAAAGCTTTAAGTTCATCTTTATTCATACTATTAATCATCTCTAAAGATTCTTTCAGGTTAATAACATTCTCTTCAGCAATTAAATTGCCTGTAGTTATTTTATACACTTCCTCAGTTTTATGAACCATAAAGATTCCTCGTCCATCTTTTGAATACGACTCTGATTTGTTTTCAGCATGTTTACTAATATTTTGTAAACACTCAACCATTACGTGAAAAACTTTTCGTTGTGTAACTCCTGATTCCTCATCATCATTCATTTTCTTTTCTGTAAGTGAAGTGAATGCTTTTGTAATACTATGAGTTATTTCGCCTTCGTAAACTAGGCTTATATCGTTATCTCTCATAGTTTTATGAAACTCCATTACAGCACTTAAAAATGGCTTATTTATATTACTATTTTCCATAAAAAAATATTTAAAATTCAACCCCAATCATTAATATATCATCAATCTGTTTATTATTATCTTTCCAATTTTTAAATTCTGTTTTAAAGTATTCAGAATATTGTGTCATTGAAAATTTATTATTTTTTACAATACCTTCTCTAATTTGTTTTGCTTGATATTTTTTTCTATTTGGACCTCCTATTTGATCAGGATATCCGTCTGAGAAAATAAAAATCTTATCTCCTTTAATAATATCTATTGTATAATTTGTAAAATTTTTCTCCTTTTTCTTTTTATAAGGTATTCCTCCAATTGCTTTTCTATCGCCTTTGTATTCTTGTAATTCTCCATTTCTTAATAAATATAAAGGTCGGTGTGCACCTGAATAGTATAGTTTATTATCATTTTTATCAAAACGACATAATGCAACATCCATTCCATCTCTACTATTGGCTCCTTCTACATCTTGTCGTAATGTTTTTCTTACGCCATAGTGTAGTTTATCTAATATTACACCTGAATCAAGCACCTTTTTATGGTCAACAATATTGTTTAATTGAAAATAACCAATAAACGATAGTAAAGCTCCAGGAACACCATGACCAGTACAATCAACGGCTGCAAAGTATATATTATTTTCGCGTGTAAACATCCATGGAAAATCTCCACTTACTACATCTTTAGGCTTATAGAAAATAAATGAATCGGAGAAATAACTTTGTAAATTAGTTGTTTTTGGTAATATTGATCCCTGAATACGTTTTGCATAATTTATACTTTCAGTTATCTTCTTATTTGTATTTTCTATTTGAATTTCTATCTCTTTACGTTCGGTAATATCATGTGCAACAATAAGTATTGTTTCTAATTCTTTATTTTCATTAAATTCAGGAATAGAATTAACAGACATATAGCGTTTTCCTAAACTACTGTTTAGTTCAAATTCATTTTCTTGAATAATTGGGTTATTTACAAGCAATTGTAAGGTATTGTTAAAAAAGTTTACAATCTCATTATTAACCTCAGAATCTGTAATCAATTTATTATTTACTTTTTTTGCATCAACTCCTGTATATTTCTCGAAAACAGGGTTTACATAGTAAATTTTACCTTGTAAACTTAATCGCATAATTAAGTCTTGCGAATTTTCCGATAAAGCCTGCATTTGTCCTCTTTTACGTTGCTCTTTTTCCGCTAATTTACGAAGAGTAATATCTCTTGTATTAAATAAAATACCATTAATTATAGGATTCTCTATTAAATTTCTACAAATTGCTTCTAACCATATTAAGCTACCATCCTTTTTGTAATATTCAAACTCAACAGTAATTGGCGATAAAGGGTTCTTCATTATATTTTCAAAAGTTTCTTCAACAATATTTCTTGTTGCTTCCGATACTCTATCTAATCCATTTGTACCTACTGTATCTTTATGCGAATAACCTAATATATTTTTAACTGAAGGGCTTTCGTATTGTACAACTCCTTGTTGGTCATAAATTGTAATTACCTCTGATGCATTTTCTAATAAGGTGTATTGTCTATGTTGTGCATCTTGAACTTCCTTAATTTTTTGCTCTAAATCAATATTTGCTTTCTCAAGTTCTTCTTGAGTAGCAATCATTTCTTCTGCATTTTGTCTAAGTTCTTCTTCATTTTCTTGAAGTTCTTCTGTCATTCTTTGCGATTCGTCTAATAATTTTTGTGTTTTAAAATTTATGAGTAAACTAAATATCGACTGACCAATTATATTACTAATACCTTCAACAAAAGATATTACTTTTTTATCTAAATTGTTTTCTATAGCGGCAATCTCAATAACACCCCTTAGTTTTTCATCACTAATTAATGGTACAATTAAAATGCTTCCTGGTTTTTTTTCGCCTAATATTCCTGAGGTAATTGTTGTATAGTATTCTGGTATTTCTGTTCTGTATACTGTATCTAATTCATATGCAGCTTGACCTATAAGTCCTTCTCCAATTTTAAATTCTTGATTTATAAACTTTTTTCGGCTATATGCATAAGTTGCATAATTTACAAGTACTTTTTTTTCTTCATCATAAATATAAAACGAACCTTGTATTACCCCTATATAATTAATTAATGTTTCTAATACATGATACGACAACTCTTTTAAATCGGTATATTCTCTGAGTATACCTGATATTTTATCTCTACCTTTTATTACCCAATTTTGGTCTTTTTCTTTAATTGATGATAATAGTAAATCATCTTTCATTTTCACTAAAACATTAAATAAAGGGTCTTTTTCATCAATTGTATCTTTTATTTCTATTTGGTAATTTCCTTTTCCAACCTCTTTCGCAAAACTTGATACTTTATCAATATATTTTGTTTGTTCGTCTATATAAATGTCTATTTTTGTTTGATCTTTTTGTATTTTACGTGCTAATAAATATGCAACAAAACCTAGTATTAATGGAGCCATATCAATAACAAAATGAAATGGATTTTCAATATGCATTTGCCCTATCATGTTAATACCATATCCTCTGTATATTAAATCAAAAGTCCATGCAGAAATAGGAAATAATAATCCAAAAGCCACCCCAAAAATAGGGTATCTTCTTGTTTTACACGAGAGTCCAAATGCTCCGCAACTATTATTATTAATATTATCAATTTTATTTGTTGTCATTTTATACTTTTTGTTAATGAACATTTATAATATTCTCTGAAATTTTATTTACAGATTCATTAATAATATTCTTATCATCTTCAGTAAATTTATTTAATGAGGCAACTTCAACAACAGCCACAACCCTACTATCTATTAATGCAGGTACAATAAGCAATGATTTTGGATTTCCATTTCCTAAACCTGATAAAACTGTAATATATCCATCTGGTATATCATCTATACTTAACATTTTTCTATCTTTTATTGCTTGACCAATAATTCCATCACCTTCAATTACATTATTTATCTTATTTTCAGAATAATAAGCATAAGTACTTATAGGTTCAAAAGTATCTTTTTCATTTTTTAAATAAAAAACAGCTTGAGCAATATTAAATTGTTTAGATAAATTAATTAGTTGTTTTTCGACATATATACCTAAATTTTGCTCTTTCTGTTTTGATGTAATGATTAATTTTTCAGTTTCTTCTTTATCTTCAATTATTTCAAATATTTCGGTATTATCGTTATTTTCATTATTATCGTTGTTTTCATTATTTATATAAACTTCTTTTACAACTTCAACTTCTTTTATAATTGTCCTTTTTGAAAATAAATTAATTATAAATAATAGGATTACTAACACATCAATAATACCAATAAATACAAATCCGTTACTATTTTCATTTATAGTATCAATTTCTAAATATGATAGAACAAGTATTATTACAATTAATACAATATTAGCAATATTTCTAAAATTTAAAGCTTTCATTATATATTATTTAAAAAATTAATAATTCCTTGAGTTGTAAGCACTTCATCAGGTGTTGTAATACTTATAGCTGAATTTGGCATAGTTTTTATTTGAGCCTCTTCAGGGTCTTGAACTATTACCGTTCCGCCATATTCTTTTATTCTTTTTATTCCTTTTGCACCATCTTTATTTGCTCCTGATAAAACAATTCCAATTACCTTATCACGGTACGATGTAGCCGCTGAGTAAAATGAAAGGTCAATTGATGGACGTGAATGATTTACAACAGGCTCGGTTGATAAACTAAATTTTTGCCCATACTCTATATACATATGATAATTTGCAGGAGCAAGGTACACAGTTCCTTTATTTATAGAATCTTTATCAAATGGTTCAATAATTTTTAAATTAGATTTTAAAGCAAGAGCCTCAACAAACCCTGAACGTATATGCTTTAGTCTGTGCAAACATAGAAATAATGGTAAGTCAAAATTTTTAGGTAAAGAACTAAGAATTTTAGTTACTACCTGAAAACTACCAGCGCTACCACCTATTATTACAGCTTTATATTTCATTAATTACTTCTTTTTATATATTCGTTCAACATCGCATTCTTCTTTAAATTTCTCATTTATTGAATCATTTAAAAATAAATTCTCTTTAATTCCTATTATAAGTTTACCTCCTATCTTTAAACACTCAAATAAATTATTAACCACTATATTTTGTGATTTTTCGTTAAGGTATATAAGCTTATTTCTAAAAATAACCATATCTTGATTGACTGGTAATCTATCATTAATCAAATTAATATTAACAAAATTAGTATTCCTTTGCAATGATTTCAATTTATTATTTTCAAAATATTTATCTAAGCCTTCTTTACCTTCAAATCGCTTATAATTAGCTTTATTAAGTTCTATTTTTTTTGGTAAAATTCTAACTTGTTTTATTAAATCTATTGTTTTACTAGACCAACTTGATACGGTAATTATAACATTATCAATTAAATCCAATTCATTCAACAAAACTAATAAGGTGTAATATTCATCGCCTGATGAACAAGCTGGCATAAATATTTTACATGATTTATAATCCTTAAACCTTAAAATTAATTCTGTTTTTAATTCACGCCACATTGCAGGGTCTCTAAACATTTCGGTGTATGGAACAGCAAAAGTTGAAAGGAAATTATCTTTACCGATACCTTCATTCTTAATTTTCACTGTTAATTCATCTGCATTTTTGCATTCAAATACTTCCATAGTATGCAGTAGTCTGCTTTTTAATGTTGCATGTGCAAATATTGATAAATCAATACCAATACTTTCTTCTATTATTCTAACTATTTTTCTATGTTCCGAAATTGTCAAATCCATTATTTACAAATTCAATTAATTGACAAAATAAAAAATTTATTTGAATAAAATGTGAAATTCACACAATTTTTTATTTAATATGTGTAATTACGGATAAAACCATTCATCTTATACTAAATCCATTTAGTTTTTCATGAATTTACACAAATTTATTTTTTATTTTTTAATGTTTAAATTTTAAGCATAGCTTGTTATACAAATGTGATTCAAAACTGCCGATAAATAAATTGGAATATTTTTTTGTATTTAAGGCAAAAAATCTTTGCATAGCACAAGTTATGGAAACAATTTATATCGGTAATTTTGTTTCATTTTTGGTATTACACTTACAAATTTAAACAAATAAAAATAAAAAAAGAAAAAGTAGAAAAACCGAAAAGCCATATGGTTTAAATATATATTAAAAAACATAGCTTATAAAGAAAAAAATAATTACATGTAGTTTTAAAATATATGTAATTTAAGCTATTTTCTTTATTATTTCCGAAAATCCACAAGTCAGAGTTTCAGTATATTAGTTTATATAGTTATTAAATATTAATTAACTTCACTTTATTTTAGCTAGTGAAACACTGACTATTAACATTTTAAAAGTAAACCTACGGTTATAATGTATTTTATTAAAATTAGTTATATTTAAACATAAATATTTAATATTTTTGCACACAATCTGAAAGTTTATTTTTTTTACAAGTTATTTATCTTATAAAAAAATATTTTTATAGGATAGTAAGTAATACGCTTTATATTTTATATGTTTCAGATTTTTTTTAACATATTGCTTTAATGGATTATAAAGAATAATATATGAAATCTAAACTACCCAATACAAAAACAAGTATTTTTGCGGTAATGTCGCAAATGGCAAATAAATATAATGCAATAAATTTATCTCAAGGTTTTCCTGATTTTGATGTTTCACCAAAACTGATAGAATTAGTAAATAAGAATATGAAATTGGGCTTTAATCAATATGCACCAATGCCGGGTGTTATGAAGCTTAGAGAGGTAATATCGGAAAAAACACAAAAGTTATACGGTAAATATTACAATCCAGAAACTGAAATAACAATTACATCAGGTGCGACACAAGCACTATATACTGCAATTACAGCTATTATTAATGAAGGTGATGAAGTTATTGTTTTCGAACCAGTTTACGATAGTTACGTTCCAGCAATTGAGCTTAGTGGCGGAAAACCTATTTTTTTGGAATTAAAAGGTAAGGATTACAAAATAGACTGGTTGGAGGTACAAAAAGTTATTACTTCTAAAACAAGAATGATAATAATAAATTCGCCTCACAACCCAACTGGCTCTACTATCAACGAAAACGATATTAAACAATTAGAAAAAATTGTTACTGGTACAAATATTATTCTACTTAGCGACGAGGTTTACGAACATATAATTTTTGATGGAAAAAAGAATTTAAGTTTTAGTGGCTCTAAAGAGTTATCGAAACGAAGTGTAATAGTATCTTCTTTTGGAAAAACATTCCATACAACAGGATGGAAAACAGGCTACTGTGTAGCACCTGAAGAAATAATGAAAGAATTTAGAAAAGTGCATCAATTTGTTGTTTATGCCGTAAACACTCCTCTGCAATATGCTCTTGCCGAATATTTAGAAGATGAGAACACATATTTAGAATTAAGTAACATGTACGAAGAAAGGCGTGATTATTTTATTAATTCAATAAAAGCTTCAAAATTCGAGCTTATTCCTACCTCTGGTACATATTTTCAACTTCTCGATTATTCTAAAATTTCGGATGAAAAAGATACTGTTTATGCTGAATTCCTCACAAAAGAATACAAAGTAGCATCAATACCCGTTTCTGCATTTTATCATGATAAAGTAAAAAGCAAAGTACTTCGTTTTTGTTTTGCAAAAGGCAATGAAACACTTGATAGAGCTGCCGAACAATTATTAAAATTATAACAATGACTAATAATTTAAGAATTGTATATTTTGGGACTCCTGATTTTGCAGTAGAGGGATTAAAAGTTATAGTTGAAAATAACTATAATATTGTTGGTGTAATTACAGCTCCTGATAAGCCTGCAGGTAGAGGTAAAAAAATATCCGAATCAGCAATTAAAAAATATGCCATAAACAATGGTTTAAAAGTTTTACAACCAACTAATTTAAAGAGCAATGAGTTTGTTAATGAACTTAAAACTTTAAATGCAAATTTACAAATAGTTGTTGCTTTTAGAATGTTGCCAGAAATTGTTTGGAATATGCCCGAATTAGGCACATTCAATCTACACGCATCACTATTACCACAATACAGAGGTGCTGCACCTATAAATTGGGTAATTATTAATGGCGAAACAAAAACTGGCGTTACAACTTTCTTTTTACAGCACGAAATTGACACTGGTAATATTATTTTGCAAGAAGAAATTAAAATATCCGAAAATGATAATGCAGAAACATTGCACGATAAGCTTATGAAACTAGGTGGTTTGGTTATCTTAAAAACTGTAAAACAAATAGAATCTGGAAATATAAATTCTACACCACAAAATAATGAAAGTGAATTAAAATTAGCCCCCAAAATTTTTAAACCTGACACTAAAATAAACTGGGATAATTCAACTAAGTATATTTATGATTTTATTCGTGGATTAAGCCCCTATCCTGCTTCATGGACAAAAATAAATGGTAAATTCTTAAAGATTTTTGAAACAGAAAAAGATTTTATTACTGTTAGTTCTGATAAAATAATTACCGATAATAAAACTTTTTTAAAAATTAAGACTAA
>Ga0256827_10002154_pt1 | contig 12709 bp, 13 predicted proteins | sample CV84metaG_FD_185977 | JGI IMG/M metagenome (GOLD analysis project Ga0256827, IMG submission 185977) | Hydrothermal vent microbial communities from East Pacific Rise, Pacific Ocean - CV84 | ecosystem: Environmental > Aquatic > Marine > Hydrothermal vents | place: Pacific Ocean: East Pacific Rise... | reverse complement strand
AGGAGAAGAGCAGGTTCAAATCTATGGTCAAAAAATATGGGAGACTGAGGTAGTGTTGGAGTATATCTATATGGGAACTATTACGATTTTTGTTATTGGACTACTTGTTGTTGGGTTTGTAATGGACAAAGAGGATTTAGAGTAGAGAATTGATTAAAAATTAATCACATTATTGTCTAAAATTATATATATGATATGCTATCATTATAGTGTCACTCTCTACCAAGAGTGACACTAAGTTTGTATGGTAGCTTACCCTCTTTATCTATCAGTGAAGTGTCTACTCCTTGATTTAAGCTACCTACGCTTTATGCTCATCTTCATACCCATCTCTTTTTTGATTAAAAAATAAGCAACTAAATGTATAAAAAATAAAACCTTTCTGTTATAATTCTTGGAATTAAAACTTACAAAGGAATTATTTATGGCTGGGTTTAAAGCGTTAAAAGGACAGGGACACTGGCCAACACTGTTAGCTGCATTTCTCTACTTTGACTTTTCGTTTATGGTATGGACTATGATGGGACCTCTTTCAACAGAGATTGCAGAGTCTTTAGCTATGGGTGGATTTATTATGAGTGCATCTCAAAAAGCAACCCTGCTCTCTATTCCAATTTTATCAGGGGCATTACTTAGAATCTTACTTGGTTTTAGTGTTGATAAGTTTGGACCTAAAAAGAGTGCCTTGATGGCTCAATCAGTAGTTATTGCAGTTCTTTTTTATGCATTCTTTCGAGGAGCTAATATTAGTTATAATGAGTTGCTTTTGGTAGCACTTGGTCTTGGTTTTGCAGGAGCTTCATTTGCTGTTGCTTTGCCACAGGCTGGTCAGTGGTATCCTCCAAAACTTCAGGGAATAGTACTTGGAATTGCAGGAGCTGGTAATGTGGGTGTTGTTGTTGATTTCCTTTTTGCTCCAAAAATCGCTGAACTCTGGGGATGGGAAGCTGTCTTTTTAGTTGGTGGTGTTCTCTCCACTATCATTTTTGCAACCTATATGTTTATGGCAAAAGATGCTCCAAGTAGTGTCTACAGAGCTAATCCTAAGAAGCTAAAAGATTATGCTAAATTGATGAGAGACAAAGATACATGGTGGTTTGCACTATTTTATGCTATCTCTTTTGGTGGGTTTGTTGGGTTTGCTGGATATATGAAAGTCTATCTGATGAATACATATCAAGTGGATATGGCTGGAGTTGGTATAGATTGGTTCAATGAGGGCAATGTCAAGGTCATTGCAGGATATTTTGGAGCATTGACTATCTTTGCAGGAGCTATTTTGAGACCTGTAGGTGGTGGAGTTGCTGATAAGTTAGGTGGAATCAGATCTCTCTATCTCTTCTTTGGATTTGTAGCTCTGTTGGCTACTATCAATGCACTAGTTATCCTTCCATTTTGGATAGCTATATTTGTTCTTTTCCTTATTATGGCAAATCTTGGTATGGCAAATGGTGCTGTATTCCAACTTGTTCCACAACGATTTGGTAAAGATATTGGGATCATGACAGGGCTTATCGGTGCTGCTGGTGGTATAGGAGGTACGGCTCTTATCCAGACACTCGGTTGGTCAAAAGGTGTTTTTGATGGCTACTCAGCAGGATTTATGATCTTTGCTGGAGTGGTTATCGTAGCTATCCTTGGTATCTCAATGGTTAAGACGCGTTGGAGAACCACTTGGGGTATTCAGGCTGGTGGTCGAATTTAATCTTTTGGGTCGATATATCAATCGACCCCCACGGTAGATTTACCTCTGTCAAACAACAATGATACCTCCTTTAGAATAGTACTCATCAAGCAAAGTCTGAGTCCTATATGTTGTTTGGCAGTGTTAAATCTATTTAAGCAACATTTTAAAATATATACATTATAATTAAACAATTTTAAACTTAAAAAAACAAATGGAGGAATAGATGAGTATTGGTACTTATTTGAAGCCATTAGTGTTGCCTTTACTCTCTATATTTAATGAAAAAAGTTTAAAACCATATTGGAATAATAAGTGTAAACTATTACAACCAATGCTTTGGTTACCTCATAGAAAAATTTCAAAAGAAGATGAGCTAAATTATACTAAAGATGATTCTTCTTGGAAAAAAGTATTAAAACCAAATAATTCACTACAAAAAAATCTATCTATTTTTTTACCAAAATCTGCAATTCCTGCTCTCCAAAAAGCTCAACAGAGAGATGGCATTTTGGCAAGAGTATCTAAAAAAATAAGATTTTATCCAAAAGAGGAGAAAAAATATCATCAAGCATTAGCCTTATATAGACGAGCTTATAATTTAGCTATTGAGCAATATAAAAATGGAACACATAAAATTGCAAATAGTGGAAAGTGGAGAGATTTAAGGTTAGAAATTAAGAAGCAGTGCAAAGAGGAACAAGAGATTAAGGGAGCTATTTATAACTCTTTGATTGTAGACAATGCCGTGCAATTAGCTAAAAAAACATTTAAAACTATAATTAAAAGGAATAAAAAATTAAAAAATAATGGAGGAGGAAACTACTCTACATTAAATTTTAAATCAAGAAAAAAGAGTGTCCAATCATTTGCAATGGATAGAATGCCAAAGGGTCTAAACCCTGCAAATAGGGCTTTAGAGACGATAACAATAACAGAAAATATTCCAAAAGAGGCAATAGGAAAAGAGTGTATAATCACTTATAATAAAGGTAGATGGTTTATTCAAGTGCAACAACATATTCAAACAAGTACCGATACCCAAGGCAGTGTTGAGTGTGTAGCAGTTGATGCAGGAGTTAGAACTTTTGCTACTTGCTATTCTGCTAAAGAGGTGATTATCGCAGGAGATAATTTTTCTAAAGATGTACTCTTTCCACTAATGAAAAAGGTTGACAGACTTCTATCCTATAGAAAAAAACTTGAAAACACTAAGCAAATAGATAAACAGTGGTATCAAGATAGACTAAAATTTTTAAATCGAAGAATTAACAAGTTGAGATGTAAAAAAGATGATTTACTACTTGACCTACATAACCGTTTGGCTTATGAGCTTGTAAGCCAATATGATGTTATTTTTCTTCCAACATTTGAGACCAAAAAAATGTCAAACAAGCATAAACGAAATATTAGAAGAGTAACAACAAGACAAATGTTAGACCTAAATCATTACCAATTTAAACAGAGGATTAAATGGTATGCAGATAAATATGGAAAACATATTGTTGATTGTAATGAGAGTTATACTTCAAAAATATTATCTTGGAGTGGAGAGGTTGATAACAGACTTGGTGGGAAAAAAGTAATAACTGATGGAATCATAAAAGTAAATAGAGATGTAAATGGAGCAAGGGGAATCTTGCTCAAACAAATTTCAAAGGTAGCTTGAACCTTAGTCATAACAACACTCTTTTGATTGTTGCGACTTTAATCAAGAGTGTTAAGTTTAAAAAGGGTAAACTTCTCTCTTATTGAGATAATAAAGGAGAGACAGGTGAGTATACTTCGTATCGATAATCTAAGCCTCAAAGTAGAAAACAGAGAGCTTTTGAAATCTATAAGTTTTGAGATAAAAAGAGGTGAGATATTTGCCTTGGTCGGTGAATCAGGAAGTGGAAAATCATTAACCTCTTTGGCTATTATGCGACTTCTTCCAGATGCTATATCTGTTGACTCAGGAGATATACTGCTCAACGACAAATCTCTATTTTCTATATCTGAGTTTGAGATGCAGAGTATTCGTGGGCGTTCTATTGCTATGATATTTCAAGAGCCTATGTCAGCACTCAATCCTGTTATGACAATTGGTGAGCAGGTAGCAGAGGTTATTCGTCTCCACCTAAGATTAGATCCTCAATCTATAAAGGCTAAGGTAGTTGAACTCTTTGAAGAGGTAGCTCTAAAAGAGCCAGAAGATCGATACAACTGGTATCCACATCAACTCTCTGGTGGACAGAAGCAGAGGGTTATGATCGCTATGGCATTGGCTTGTGAACCTGATCTATTGATTGCAGATGAGCCTACTACTGCACTAGATGTTACAGTTCAAGCACAGGTATTAGCTCTTTTAAAAGAGATACAGACAAAGCGATCTCTATCTATACTCTTTATTACTCATGATATGGGTGTGGTAGCACAGATGGCAGATAGGATTGCTGTGATGCGTTATGGAGAGATATTAGAGGAGGCTCGAAGAGATGAGTTTTTCAAATCACCAAAGCACCCTTATACTCAGGCTCTATTGCGTGATGCAATTCCTTCAAAAGAGGGGAGAGATACTACTATAGATAAAAAATCTCTACTTGAAGTCAAAAATCTAAAAGTTCATTTTCCTATCAAAAAAGGTATCTTTCAAAGAACAGTAGGTTATGTAAAGGCAGTTGATGGGATTACTCTCTCTATACCTCGTGGTAAGTCTCTAGCTTTAGTAGGAGAGTCTGGAAGTGGCAAGAGTACGATTGGTCAAGCGATACTTAGACTGCTTGATCCTACAGATGGAGAGATCTCTTTTGATGGAGTTGATATTGCAAAGTTGAGCCAAAAAGAGATGATGCCCTATCGCTCTAAGATTCAGATAATTTTTCAAGATCCATACTCAGCACTCAATCCTCGTATGACAGTAGGGGAGATTATCCGTGAGGGTATGGTGAGTTTGAAGATAGGTTCTACTGATAAAACCATTCAAGATAGAAAAATAAAAGAGCTTCTTGTCAAGGTAGGGCTTGATCTGGAACATTTTGATAGATACCCTCATGAGTTCTCAGGTGGACAGCGACAGAGGATTGGGATTGCACGAGCATTGGCAGTTGAGCCTGAGCTGATTATCTGTGATGAACCAACTAGTGCATTGGATGTATCTGTTCGATCGCAGGTTTTGAAACTTCTCAGAGAGTTACAAAAGGAGAGTGGGGTCTCTTATCTTTTTATTACTCATGATCTATCTATCATTAGATTGATTGCAGATGAGGTTGCGGTGATGAAGGATGGTAAAATTGTTGAACAGGGATTGGTACATAATGTTATGGAAAATCCAAAGCATATCTATACAAAAAAACTTTTGGACTCTGCACCTCTATTAGATTTGGAATAATGTGTTACTTTTATTCCCATTTGTAAGAAAAAAATAATCTTTATATATCCTTTAATAAAAATATTAAATATGGTAAAATCACTATACTTTCTAATGTTTATATAGGGATATAGTCCATTTTGTAATATCTAAAAACAGTAATAATTTTTATTTATATTGCATTTCCGTAGAAACTAACAGTATAAAACTTTACAAAAAATTTATATTTTAATCTTAGAATTTATTTTATACTAAGATAAACAAATCCATATTATTATTGTCTCAGAAATTGTTTTAGAGAAGGAGGATACTATGGGTAAAGTTATAGTAGACGAAGTTATTTTTCAAGAGTTGAGTTTGGGTAGTCAAGGTGGAATGGTTGTTATCGTACAAAAAAACTTTAATGCCATAGGTTATAATTTAAAAGAAAATGGACTCTTTGATGCCAAGATGGATGAGATGGTCAGATATTTTCAGAGAAGTAGAGATAATCTTCTAGTGGATGGTGTAGTAGGAGTCAAAACTATGATGGAGATAGATACAGTCTTTGTAGAGCAAGAAAAACACTAGATGATAAAACCCGTTATATTATTTGATTTGGATGGAACGGTTATCGACTCTACTGAAGCTATTTTAGATGGATTTAGAGTTGCATTTGAGACTTTTGGAGGGGTAGTTCCTTCTGATGATGCAATAAAAAATGAGATAGGACATACTTTAGAAAATATGTTCTTGACTTTGGGTATTGCAGAACAACATGTTGCTGAACATGTACACGCATATAAAATGCATTATCGTGTTATATCCTGTGAAAAAACAACCCTTTTAGAAGGGGCAAGAGAGGCTATTGAAGAGGCAAGTCAATTTGCTACTCTTGGAGTTGTTACCACAAAAACAGGAGAATATTCAACTATTTTATTAGAACATATGGGGTTGATGCATTATTTTGATGTATTAATTGGTCGAGAGCATGTCCATAGACCGAAACCAGATAAAGAGCCGATTTTCAAAGCTTTAGAGAAGCTAGAGTATGATAAAAATAGTACATGGATGATTGGTGATACCTGTATGGATATAGAATCAGCCAAGAGTGCAGGAGTAAAATCTATTGCTGTAACTTCTGGGTATGCTACTCATTCTGTATTAAAAAAATGTGCTTCTCTCATATGTAATAATGTATTAGAAGCTGTAAATTATATTAAAAAAAATGATAAAAATTATAAATAGTGGATAGAAAGTATACATTCACCAAATATTATGGTTTTTTTTGGTGTGTATGAACACCTTTTAAGAGAGGGGTGATTACAATACTTCATAATCGAAAATTAAATAGGAGTAGTTATGACTGAGATAAGATGGCACAGCCGTGCTGGTCAAGGTGCTGTAACGGGTGCCAAAGGTTTAGGTAGTGTAGTTGCTACGACAGGAAAAGAGGTACAAGCGTATGCTCTTTATGGCTCAGCAAAGCGTGGTGCTGCGATGAATGCTTATAATAGAATTGATGATGATGTTATTACTAATCACGAGACAAAAATGTATCCTGATTATGTATTTGTTATCGACCCTGCATTAGCATTCACTGATGATATCACAAAAAATGATAAGCCTGATACCCAATACATCATTACAACCCATATGTCAAAAGAGGATTTGATTGCTCAGATTCCTGCTCTTGCCGATAAAGTGGATAGAACCTATGTTGTTGACTGTATGCAAATTTCGCTTGATACCATTGGTAGAGCGATGCCTAATACCCCGATTTTAGGTGCATTTATGAAAATTTCACAGATGTATGAGTTGGACTTTTTCTTAGATAATATGAAAAAAGTTCTCTCAAAGTTCCCGCAGAAGATAATCGATGCCAATATGGACGCGATTACACGAGCTTACAACGAAGTTAAGTAGGAAGGAGATAAAATGAGTATGACAGGTTCAGCTGGGGCAACAGCCAAAAGAGGTATTCGAGAGTTAGGTGCAGAAGAGAAGGTTGGTTGGGATGAAGTGACACAAGGTGTTACACTTAACTCTTTTAATGGAGAGACTAAAGGTGCAGCATTTTTAACCCAAGAAGATAGAGATTACAATGATTTTAACTCCTATACAGCAACTGTTGCATCTTGGCGAATTCTTAAGCCAGTTTACAACAGAGACATCTGTATTGATTGTCAAAATTGTTGGATTTGGTGTCCAGATACATCTATTATCTCCAGAGATAAGCAGATGCTTGGAATAGATTATGATCACTGTAAAGGGTGTGGTGTATGTGTTGAAGTATGTCCTACCAATCCAAAATCACTCCTGATGTTTGGTGAAGCAATGGACAATGATGACGCTCTAGCTGGTTGGCCAGAGAAAAAGAAAAAAGCGAAATAAGGGACTGTTATGGCAGAAAAATTTGAATTAAATGAAGTAGAAGTTTGGGATGGTAACTACGCAACCTCTCAGGCACTAAGACAAGCACAGATTGATGTTGTGGCAGCGTATCCTATTACTCCATCAACTCCAATTGTTGAAAACTATGGAGCATATCAAGCTAATGGTTATGTAGATGGTGAGTTTGTTATGGTTGAGTCTGAACATGCTGCAATGTCAGGATGTATTGGAGCAGCAGCTGCTGGTGGGCGTGTTGCTACTGCGACATCTTCACAAGGTTTTGCACTTATGGCAGAGGTACTCTACCAAGCATCTGGTATGAGACTACCAATTGTTCTTACGGTTGTAAACAGAGCATTAGCGTCTCCTCTAAATGTTCGTGGTGATCACTCAGATATGTATCTTGGGCGTGATGCAGGTTGGATTAATATCGATGCATTTAACTCACAAGAGGCTTATGATTTACCACTTATTGCATTTAAAATTGCTGAACATTTGGATGTAAGACTTCCAGTAATGGTACACCAAGATGGATTTACAACTTCTCATAAAGCACAAAATGTTAGACCTCTTATTGATGAAGTAGCATACAATTTTGTTGGTAAATATGTACCAGTAGATGATATGCTTGACTTTTCACGACCTGTAACTCATGGTGCTCAAACTGAAGAAGATTGGCACTATGAGCATAAAGCAAAACAGCATAAAGCATTGATGGATTCTCGTTCTATTATTGATGATGTCTTTGCTGAGTTCAAAGAGTTGACAGGTAGAGAGTACAATAGACTTGAAACTTACATGATGGAAGATGCAGAGGTAGCAATGGTGCTTCTTGGTTCTTCAGTTGAGACAGCGATACTTGCAGCAAAACAGCTTCGTGATGAAGAGGGACTAAAAGTTGGTATTCTTGCTCCTAGATGTCTAAGACCATTCCCTTATGATCTAATTAGAGATTCTATCGATGATGCAGATGGTCTAAAAGCTATCTGTTGTATGGATAAATCAGCACCAGGTGGTGCATTGGGTACACTTTTCAATGAAGTATCAGCGGCAGCATATACTACAAAAACAAGACCAATTATTTCTAATTATATTTATGGTTTGGGTGGAAGAGACTTCTCTATTGATGAGGCAAAGAGGATTATGAAAGAGCAAAAAGCTCACGCTGATGCTGGACATATTACAACACAAATCCAACAGTTTAGTGGCGTTCGTGGACCTAAACTAGGATTTTTTGACGCGAGAAGGGGCTAAGAATGGCAATTACATCGATTAAAAACTTAAAAGAGTTTTCAACCACTAATGACAGATTTGAAGGGGCTCATCTTCTCTGTCCAGGCTGTGCTCACTCTATGATTGTTAGAGAGCTTATGAACTGTACTGATGACAACTTGGTTATTGCTTCAAACACAGGTTGTTTGGAAGTATCGACAGCTGTTTATCCTTATACTTCATGGGATACCTCTTGGATTCATATTGGTTTTGAAAATGCAGCAACAGCAGCAACTGGTGCAGAAGCTATGTACAAAGCAAGAAAGAACAAAGGTACTCTACCAGATGCTGATGCTCCTGTTAAATTTGTAGCTTTTGGTGGTGACGGTTCTACTTATGACATCGGTTTCCAGTGGCTCTCAGGTGCTATGGAGAGAGGTCATGACTTTACTTATATCTGTCTTGACAATGAAAACTATGCAAATACAGGTGGACAGAGAAGTTCAGCGACACCAATTGGTGCTCACACTTCAACCGCACAAGCAGGATCTCACTCTTATGGTAAAAAGCAGAAGAAAAAAGACCTAGTAGCGATTATGGCTGCTCATGGTGCTCCATATGTTGCACAACTTGCACCAAACAAATGGAAAAGTATGGCAAAAGGTTTCCAAAAAGCTCTTGAGACAGAGGGACCATGTTTTATTAACACAGTTTCAGCTTGTACAACAGAGTGGAAATTTGATCCAAAAGATACTATCCATGTAACAGACTTGGCGACTGATTCACTTATGTTCCCAATCTATGAGATTATTGATGGTCATGAGCTAAATATCTTATATCGACCAAGAAATGTAATCTCAGTAGAGGATTATCTAGGAGCTCAAGGGCGTTATAAACACCTCTTTAAGCCACAGTACAGACATGTTATTGATAAGATTCAAAAAGGTGTTGATGACTACTGGGCAATGCTTCAAAAGAGAGAAGAGGCTAGAGTATAACTCTATCCCTTTTTTAGCTATGGGCATCTTTGCCCATAGCTACCAATATCTAGGAGCAATCAACTCTTCTATATCAGCATTCACGAAACCATAAGCTATCGCAATCCGTCCAAAATCATCTGCAATAGACTCTCTTGCTACAGTCTCTATTTCACTATCATTCTCTTCAAACTCTTCACTTATTTTATCTAATTCTACAAAACCGTTAAGGTCAACAACTCCACAACCTTCCTCATAAACAGATAATCCAAAGTTTTTGGTCTATCACTAGCTTTATGATAGTGATGGTTTCTAAACTCAGAGGTGTCTGTCCACATCAATGCAGGTAGACCCTTTTCCCAAAATGGAGCATGGTCGCTTCGTGATAGATGAGGGAAATATCTCTCTGCTCCTAAAAATACTTTTAGTCCTGTGACAGGTAGATTATCTATCTGATTTTCAGAGAGTTTTATAATGGGTTTAATGAGATGATTAGAAGATTTATTTGCGATAATGGCTATAAAATCTCCCACACTGCTAACTTTTATAGGTAGACCCTTTGGTACAAATTGAGAGTTTGGATTATGGCTACAAAACCCTATCATCTCCAATATATGCACTGCCTCTATCTGCTCTTTTATCTCTGTAGAGAGAGAGTTTACAAAATCTATACTTCCCAATAGCCCATCTTCCTCTCGGTTAAAAGCGACAAATATCACATTGGTCTGAGGAGCAATTTTTTGTATCTCTTTAGCTGTAGCTAAAAGACCAGCAATAGCACTAGCATTATCATCTGCTCCAAATGATTTTGGAACACTATCATAATGACCTCCTACAATAATCAGTGGATTTGATTTGTCTCTCTCTTTATATGTAGCAATGATATTATCATATTGACCTTGAAAAGTTGTCTCTAAACCCAAGCTCTCAAACTCTAATTTTATCCAGTCTCTTACTTTATCATTATTGGCTCTCTCATGGATATAGTGTCTAGGAATAGATATTTTTTTGACCACATATTTTAAGTACTCTTCTGATATTCTGAGCTGATTCTTTTCTACTGTTTTATCTGTTTTTGAATTTATTATTAACATTTATACTTTCTTTATCTTCTATTAATTTTTTTTAACTGCCCACCATTAGGCACAGCAAAAGGACGACACTTTTGAACCATCTTTAACCCCTCCTCAAAACTCTCCATCAACTCCAAATCAATCAACAACCAAGCCACAAACAGGGCTGAGCGACCATGACCATTGGCACAGTGAACAAGCAGTTTTTTATTTTTAAATATCTCTATATTCTTATAATTTTGGCTTAAAGCCATTCCATCTAAATTTGGATAACAGATATAGTTATTTACAGAATCTTTGAAAAACTCTGCTGTCAAATCAACTTTTATTTTTGCCCATTATCCATGAGGGTTTGTTAAAGGTGTGGGCAAAAGTTATGGTTGCAAAGTTTAGATCTAACCATAGAAGTGGATATTTTTGCAGTTGGATAGTTTGCCATAGTATGTAGAGGGTTAGGGTTAGGAAAAATAGGAAAAATTTCATCTATCAGCCCAATACAAAAGCAGAAAAAGCCCTCCGAACATAAGCCAAGAAAACCAAGAATCAATAAAAATATGACCCCAAAGGATAACAACAAAATAGAGTGTCAACAGCTCATTCATCCAAAAGTATTCTCTATCTTGTATCTGAGGCATCCACGATTTTATCTTAACTTCTCGTGAAAAAATTATACCTTGTGTAAAGAGAAAAATTGGGATGCTAAAAATATATCCCATAGGCAACTTAGCTATATTGAGTCTGTTTGAGATAATATGAGAGGAGACAACCAAAAATAGAGGCACAAACACGCTCATCATCATAACAATATGAAAATCTATTCTTTGAATTCTCTTTTTAAAGTTATTTTGCATCTGACTCTTCTTTACTCTCTATTTACTTTTAAATATTATAAGATTTTTGACTATTATACTCTAGATTTTATACTACTCATATTTTTTCTATAATCTGAGCCATAAAAACAAAATAAGCCAAAACTGAGGCAATAAACCAAAACAACCAATCATGCATCGATAATCTTTTATAGCGATTCCAATAAAACCATAAAAAGTAGAGATATACTATATTATTAAAAAGTAAAACAATCCCTATTTCATAAATTGAATTAGCTAAAATAGTGTCGGGGCCAACAGCCCCAACTAGACCTGTAATAGCCTCTAATATATTCTCTGCTCCAAACATAAAAAAGAGTACAAGATACAAATATGCACTCATAGGAGAGGATCTATTTTGTATATTTTCCCACCCAAAAAGAATCATTAAAGCCAACAGTGCTAACCCTTCCGAAAGGAAAACATGCCATAAGAAACAACTACAGTTTAACTCTGTAGCAATAGGTACAATATGTTCGCTTGGACAGAATGGAATATGTATCTCTACTTGCATAAAGACAACAACAAGAAGAGTAGTTATCATAGCAACACCGAGTTTAAATAGTATCTTGTTTTGAATCAATTCAAAAAAAAATATTTTCATGATTTCTATCTCAAATCTATTATCTCTTTAAAAATCATAAAAGAGTAAGTATTTTCAGTAGGAACTCTATATGCACCTTTTGATCGAAGTAAAAAAGCAGAAATAATGGTCATCTCCCAACCATGCTCCATAACAGCATTCCATTTTTTTTGGGTTAATGGCTCAAAGTTATGCTCTTCTCCATAAGTTTTTACTTTGACAATCTCTTGTTTTACTGTATCTAAAATATTCTCGTTTGCCCAAGACCAAAGCCATGTTTCTGAACTTTTAGAGAGTGTTCCCACCTCTTCATATTTGATTTTTAGTTTATCAATACCATCATTAGAAAAGGTCAAAAAACCTGTTTTACTATCATAAAACCAACGCTCATAGCTACTCATCGCATAATGCTCTTCCATTATCTTCTGTTGTTCGCTTAAATAATCATAAGCTTCACTTAGTAAGTCACAAAAGTCATCTGTATATTCAGGTGTCTCCAATTGACTCTTTTCACATTGTGGGCATAAATTTTCTTCATTCATATTGTTTTCCTTATAAATAGTTGGTAAAATTTTACATCTTAAAATAG
>Ga0256827_10002153_pt1 | contig 12715 bp, 14 predicted proteins | sample CV84metaG_FD_185977 | JGI IMG/M metagenome (GOLD analysis project Ga0256827, IMG submission 185977) | Hydrothermal vent microbial communities from East Pacific Rise, Pacific Ocean - CV84 | ecosystem: Environmental > Aquatic > Marine > Hydrothermal vents | place: Pacific Ocean: East Pacific Rise... | reverse complement strand
CAAACAAAAATTAAGTAAAAGTTCATTGAAAAATTGATAAAAAAAAACTTAAAAAAAGTTTGGAGATAAACAAAAATGACTTATCTTTGTCAAACAAAAATTAAGTAAAAGTTCATTGAAAAATTGATAAAAAAAAACTTAAAAAAAGTTTGGAGATAAACAAAAATGACTTATCTTTGTCAAACAAAAATTAAGTAAAAGTTCATTGAAAAATTGAAATAAAGATATTAATTATCAAATGGGGTAGTTTAAGTAAAATACCTATTAAATTGAAAACCTGGATATAAAATAGGTGATATTAGGTCCAAATCCTAATCCCTAATGATAATTAAAATTAACGTAAATGGTCCTATCATCTAAAAGGAAATCTGAAAAGATTAGGATACCAGGGTTTTCCTGGATATGGAGGTTCGAATCCTCCTGGGACTACATATTGCGGGGTGGAGCAGAGGTAGCTCGTTGGGCTCATAACCCAAAGGTCGATGGTTCGAATCCGTCCCCCGCAACTAATTGTCCTGTTTAGGACACAGTTCTTTGAAATTATGTAAAATTAGAAATGTAATAAAAAAAAAGATTACATAAATCAAATATAATAATTAACTTAAAACAATAATTATATGAGTGTATCATTAAATGTAAAAGCATTTGCAAATAAAAATAGTAAGGAATATCAAAAACATTTTAAAGCAGTTAAATTCTGTATAGAAAATGAATTAAGTTTTCCAAAAGAAACAAGTGAATTTTTTAAAGGTAAAGTAGATGGTGAAGATTTAGAAAATATAAAATCAGAATATATAATTAATTATATTAAATATGGTGTAGAAATACCTTTAAAAACTACTGGTAATGCTAATGAAATTAGAATAAATACTTCTAATATACCAAAAGAAGTTAATGAAATTGTAATTAGTTTAACTAATTGTCCTGTTTAGGACACAGTTCTTTGAAATTATGTAAGATATTAACTTTGTTTGGGAAGTTTTTTATTTCTTCGGAAATAAATAAAGGATAATATACCGCAAGGTATAAAAGAGGGAGTTTGTTCCAATTCCCTACTAATCTTTCGATTAGTCCATCCAAACAAGCTTCGTTCTAACACACCCCAGTGTGGGTTTTCCTTCGGGGGGACTATGACGGAAGATTGAGTAATGGTTCTTTGGGAAGAATAAGATAAATAAACCCCAACAATTTATTGTTGGTAAGGAGTTTATCAAATAGGGGTGACACCTGTACCATTAAGTCAACCAATCGATACGTTTAATTGAATAAGGAGTAATTAGATTGTCAGAATATACCAAAATGACGGCTTTCTAATAGTTTGATAGGTGAATGGATTTTTTTTTAATCCAGGAATCTTGAAAAACCGCACAGTAAGACTGGTAATCTGAAACGCATAAATAAGTGTTGTATTTTGTACTTCAAAAGAGTATGAAGCTTCTGAGTGGGCACTTATTGGAACATTGTTATAATAGCTCAAAAGGTTAGAGCTTTTCTCTTCTAAAGAAAAGGCTGTAGGTTCGATTCCTACTTATAATTAAATGGAAAGACCCACTCAACGTTAGTCAAACAGTCGCTTAATTCTCAACACTTTAGTGAATTGAGAACTTGGAAGTCCCCAAGACCGAAAAGTTTGGTTGAATGACGCACCTAACGGTTAATTGCCGTGTACTGTCCGCAAGACAGGGGGGAAGTTTGATAGCCGAGTATGATTGACGGTAAAAGTTGTGTCACCAACTATAAAAAAGGCAGCGTCGTTGGTAAACTATCAAGAGATAGTGGACACGTTAAGAACCCTTAAAATGGAAGTTAAGGGATAATGTAACAAAGGTATCAACACAAAGGGCGTAGTCTCAACCCTACAATATATAAAATATAAAATAAAAATTATATAAATTAGAAATATAATAATAGAAAATATATTTAGAAAAACATCGGTCCCATCATCTAATAGGAAATCTTGATTATGATAAGGATACCAGGGAATTCCTGGAAATGGAGGTTCGAATCCTCCTGGGACTACAAAGATTAATGTCATATAGTTAAATAGGTCTTTGAAATATAAGTTAGAACACTACTTAGTAGAAATATAGGTTCGAATCCTATTGTGTCATTAATCTTAACCGTATCGCCCGTTCGTCTAGTCGGTCTAGGACGCCAGGTTTTCATCCTGGAAATCATGGGTTCGAATCCCATACGGGTGACAAATGGCCTTTTCGTCTAACGGTACTAAATTAATAATTTAGTTTAGGACATCAGGGTTTCCTGAAAATGTGTGGTTCGAGTCCCACAAAGGCTACAGTGAGGATAGATATAATCTATCCTCTTTTTTTTTTAAAACATAATTATCATTTATTACTATATAATCATGATTGGTGTTATTTTGGTTTTATTAATTTTGAGTAATATCTACTTTAGAATTGTGTAAAAACAATGAAAAAATTAATAATTCAAAAACAAAAAATAAAAATAAAATCATGAAAAACAAATTAAAAGATTTCTTCTTTGAAGAAGAAATAACATCTAATTATTATTCTATTTTACCAAAATGTGAAATTTTAATTAATAAACAAAAAAGAAAATTATATGGTAAAAAAAAGAATAAAGTATATTTAAATGATGGTGATTATATTCAAATTCATTTATTTAATCCATTAACAAATAATATTGGTGTTCAATTAGAATTGAATGGTATTTTAGAAGAAAATATCTTAATTTTAAAACCAGGTCAAAGTTTATTATTAGATAGATTTATTGATACTAAAAAGAAAATTAAATATAATACATATTATATTAATGGTAACAATAAAGATGCTAAAAAAGCAATTGAAAAAAATGGTAAACTAGTCATTTATTTTTGGAATGAAAAAATAATTTATAATACAATATCTAATAATTATTGGTTATCAGGAGGAACAAATATAGATTGGAATATAAATTATAATAATTATAATTCAACCATTAATATACCAACTACCGATACAACATTATTTAATACAAATGGTATGAATATATCAAATACTAGTTATTTTAATTCACCAAAATTAGAAGAAACAGGTAGAATAGAAAAAGGTGAAAAATCAAATCAAAAATTCAGTAGTACTGATATTGAACTTGATAGTATATTTCACACAGTAAAATACAAATTATTACCTTATTCTAAATTAAAAAAAAAACAAAAAAATTTACCTATAGATAATAATTTAACCATAAAGACAACAAACACCAATCAACGAATATATTGTTCAAATCCTCTTTGTGGTTATAGAGTTAGAAATAAAAATTGGATATTTTGTCCAATTTGTGGAAACGAATTAGAATAATTATTCTAATTCGTTTTTATATATAAAAAAAATGTATTATATTTGATTATTCAATAAATACAAAAAACAAAAAAATAGAAAATATGGCTTCAAGCGACACAATTTTAGAAAAATTTGGTAAAGATATAACCAAAATGGCTGAAAATGGATTATTAGATCCAGTTATTGGAAGAGAAGATGAAATGAAAAGATTATCAACTATTTTAAGCCGAAGAAAAAAAAACAATCCAGTATTAATTGGTGAACCAGGTGTAGGAAAAACAGCAATTGTAGAAGGATTAGCAATAAGAATTGCCACAAAAAAAGTACCTAGAACATTAATAGATAAAAGAATTTACACCCTTGAATTATCATCATTGGTAGCTGGTACAAAATATAGAGGACAATTTGAAGAAAGAATGAAAGCAATTATAGAAGAACTTGAAAAAAGGGATGATGTAATTATATTTATTGATGAAATTCACACAATGGTTGGAGCCGGAAATACATCTGGTTCATTAGACGCATCTAATATATTAAAACCAGCTTTATCGAGAGGTACAATCCAATGTATTGGAGCAACAACATTAAATGAATATAGAAAGCATATTGAAAAAGATGGTGCATTAGAAAGAAGATTTCAAAAAGTAATAGTTGATCAACCATCAACAGAAGAAACTATTGAAATTCTTAACCAAATTAAAAATAAATATGAAGAATATCATTTAGTAACATATTCAGATGAAATAATTAAAGAATGTGTTAAATTATCAGAAAGATATTTAACTGATAGAAATTTACCAGATAAAGCTATTGATATCATGGATGAATCAGGTTCTAAGGTTCATATTAATAACATTAAAGTTCCTAAAAAAATTCTAGATATCGAAAATGAAATTAATTCTATTAAAGATAAAAAAACTATTCATGTAGATAATCAAGAATTTGAAGAAGCCGCTTTATGTAGAAATAAAGAAAGAGAACTAAAAGAAAAATTAGAACTTATTAGAGACGAATGGACAAAAAAATCATCTGAACAAAAGATTAAAATTACAAAAGAAGATATTGCAGATGTTATATCAACAATGACTGGTATACCATTAAATAAAATATCATCTTCTGAAATTAATAAACTATCAAAAATGCATATAGATTTATCAGATAGTGTAATTGGTCAAAATAATGCAATTCAAAAAATTGCTAAATCTATTCGTAGAAATAGAGCTGGATTGAAAAATCCAAATAGACCAATTGGTAGTTTTATATTCTTAGGTCCAACTGGGGTTGGTAAAACATATTTAGCTAAAGTTTTAGCAAAATATATGTTTGACTCTGAAGATTCTTTAATTAGAATTGATATGTCTGAATACATGGATAGATTTAATGTATCTAGATTAATTGGAGCGCCTCCAGGATATGTTGGTCATGATGAAGGTGGTCAATTAACTGAAAAAGTTAGAAGAAAACCATATTCTATTATTTTATTTGATGAAATTGAAAAAGCACATGAAGATGTTCAAAATATTTTATTACAAATCTTAGATGATGGTGTTTTAACTGATAGTATTGGTAGAAAAATTGATTTCAAAAATACTATCATTATTATGACATCTAATATTGGATCTAGAAAAATAAAAGATTTTGGACAAGGTGTTGGATTTAGTACTAAAACCAAACAACAAAATGTTAGTAAATATCAAAATAGTGTGATTAAAAGTTCACTTAAAAAACATTTTTCACCAGAATTTCTAAATAGATTAGATGATGTAATCATTTTTAATTCATTAGAAAAAGATGATATTATTAAAATTGTTGATATTGAACTTAATGATGTTATTAAAAGAATTGAAAACATAAAAGTTTCTTTCACAAATAAATTTAAAGAATACTTAGCAGACAATGGTTATGATGCGGCAAATGGTGCAAGACCATTAAAGAGAACTATTCAAAAATTTGTAGAAGACCCAATTTCAGAAGAAATCATTAAATCAAATAATATTTCAAAAATTAAACTTGATTATGATGATAAAAACGATGATGTTAAAGTCAGAGTTACATTAAATAATGAAATAGAGGAAAATATTCTAACTTAAAATTATTGACCATAAAAAATGGATATATTTTTAAATATATCCATTTTTTATGGTCAATATCATACCCACTATTCAGGTAATTTATAATCTTGATCTTCTAATGCTTCAATTATATTAGATGCTGTTGTAGTTGGAATTTCAAATGTAACCCAATCATTAGTTATTGGTGTTTTCATTTCTACTTCACCACTTTCATTAATTTTAAATTTTCTACCTCTAATTTCAAAATAATAATAATCACCTTGATTTTCATAACTTTCTAATCCTCCAGTTTTAATAGATTTAATAACCAATTCTTCAAAATTTGGTATTAAAGATTCGAAAGGTCTATCATTTTTCACTTTATATAAAAGTCTATCATAAAAATTTTCATTTAAAACATCAAGACCAACATCTGTTCTTTTTGTTTTCTTTTGTTTATTTATAGGTAGATCACCACTAAAATCATTAAATGTTAATAAATTATTAAGTTTTTTCATAATTCAATCTTATTTTTTTTTTATCTGTTTCTTTTTATATATTAAAATAAAAAGTCCATTTTTTACAATTTTTATATATTAAAATAATATATTAAAAACTATTTTAATTTTTAATTTTTTATTTGTATATTTATAATATAATAGAAAATTAAAAAATTATGTCATATAAATATTTTATTCGTAAACTTAAACTAAATGATAAAATTGTATATATTCCATATATATATTTAAATAAACAAAAAAAATGGAAATTTTTAATTTATGATTCTGGTAAATTTTATGTATCCGACAAAAATTTTGTTAATGGAATAACAAAAATAAGAGATAGTTATAAATTTATTGCTAGACATAGGATATATAGAGATGCTAAAGGTAAAGATAGACCAACATGTTTATATTTCAATGAAACAATATCATATATACCATTAATTGGATTATTTTATTTCTTAATAACATATTTAAGATTAAATAAATTAAATGTAACATATTTATCCCCTAATAAATCATGGCTAACTATTTTTACATTTATTCAATCATTTACAATTGTATTATTTTTCATTTTGTTAATATTTTAAATGACAAAATGTCATTATTTTAGAATTGGTATTTTTTTTGAAGAAAACATAATAAAAAAAATTAAAAGCCATGAACATAGTAAAAAGAAAAACAACAAATGATTTATTTAGCAATTTTGCAAAAAGTTTTTTTGATGATGATTTTAATTTATTTACATTAAAACCATATCATCAAAGAGAAATTGGAAGTGTTAATATTCAAGAAACAGATGATAAATACAAATTTCAAATATCTGTACCAGGATTTAAAAAAGATGATATAAATATTGAAATAGATAATAATATTTTAACCATATCATCTGAATATGAAAATAAGAATGAAAAAGATGAAGATGGGTACACATATAAAGAATTTGTTAAAACATCATTTAAAAGATCATTTACAGTTCCAGATGATGTAAATATTAATGATATTAATGCAAATATGGAAGATGGTATCTTAAATATTGACATTAAAAAAATAAAAAAAGAAAATAAAAATAATAAAATTTCAATTGAAATAAAATAAAAAAGGGGGATTATCCCCTTTTTTTATTTTAAATTTTTTACAATATTCATTATAAATAAAGAATCTATTATATCATCAAAAGGTTTCGGTACATTTTTCATAACAAATAAAGTTTCTATATTGTCAACTAAAAAATCTTTTAATTTATTTTCAAATTTACTATCAATAAACGCTATTAACATATCTTTTTTATCAAAACTACCACCTGCTACTCCATTTTTATTTCTAGATATTTTACCATTTAATCCATAAACCATATTTGATGATTTTATTTTTACAGTTTTAGGAGGCATTATAATAACTTTTTTTAAATTGTCAACATTTTTTAAAATTTTCAATTTTATTATACTACTTAATTCTGATATATCAATTATAGAATCTGTTGTTTTTAAACCATAATTATATCCTTCTATACCTATAATTTTTTCTCCTTCAAATTTATTAATATCATTAACAATCATATCAGAATATTTATCATTAAATAATATTTTTTCAATAAGATTATCTGAAAAATTAACATCTATAACAAAATCTAAATATCTATATTTAATAATATCAGATGTTTGTTTAATCCATTTATATTTTTTTGATTTTTTTGTGTAATTAAAAAAATTATATTTATCATTATAAACTGTTAACGCAGTTGAATTTATTGAAATATCCAGTCCTATATAATTCATTTTTACTTTTTTCAAATTATATATAAACTATATCTAGTTCAAAGTATATATTTCAATGGAATATAAATTAAAATAGAAAATTAAAAATTAATATATATAATAAAATAAAAAATATAATGTTATTAGAATATAACGAATTTAATCAAAATAAATTTATAGTAATTTGTAATATAGATGTAAATAAATTATTAAAAATATCTGGTAAGAAAAATATACAAGAAGCAATAAAAAATGAATTATCATGGATTGATTCAATAGATTTATTATCAATAGATAAAAAAAATAATTTTTATCAAATAAAAATTAAAGTAAATAAATCTATTATATTAGATACAGATTCACATGATAAATTAGAAGGTATAAATTATGAATTTCAATGGTTAAATCAAAGTGGTATTTATATAAAAAATGTATTAAAAGATGATTAAAGAAAAATTACAATCATTAGTAAATAAAAATTTAGATAAAACAATTAATAATAGTATAATTTTTATTAATGAAAATTATGATGAAAATTCTTTATTATTTTTATTATCTAAATCTGGATTTAAAATACATGAAAATATTGTTTTACATTATTTTCCTGGTAATGGATTTATATGTCAAGATATTAATGAGAGACTAACTGGTAAATCTCCTCTTTGTCAAAATGTTGAAAGATTTTTAAATAGAAAATAATTTCTAAATTTCATTCAATAATTCATTCAATTCAATTGGCACAACACCTTTCTTTTCACACACAATACCACCACCAATATTAGATATTTTTGCTATATCATCTATTTTCAATTCTTTATTTGTTAATAATACTGATATAATAGATATTACAGTATCACCAGCCCCAGATACATCAGATACATTTCTTTTTTTACTATTTATATAAATAAACTTTTTCCCTTTATTATAAGATAAATAAACACCTTCATCTGATAAAGTAACAAGTACTATATCTATACCTTTTTTATGTAATTTTTTAGCACCATCCATTAATAAATCATCTCTATCTATATCAGAAATTTTATCAAAATTTAAACCATCTTTCAATTCTTTAAGATTTGGTTTAATTAATTTAATATTTCTATAAAAATTAAAATTTCGTTTTTTAGGATCAACAATAACAGGAATGTCATTATTTGTTACTTTTATTATTTCATTTATTAGATTTCTATCTATAACACCTTTGTCATAATCTTGTATTAAAACAACATCAATATTTTGTTTTTCTATAATTAACTCTATTTTTCTTGATAAATTTGTATAATCATCATAATTTAAAACATCTATCATTTCATCATCAAATCTAACTAATTGATAATCATTCCCAATTATTCTTGTTTTATTTGTCGTTTTTCTATCATCAGATAAAATAATATTTTCTGTAGATATATCATTATCTTTTAATAAATTTATTAATTTTTTCCCATTAACATCATTTCCAATAACTGAACATATAATAGGATTAGAACCTAATTTTTTGATATTTAATGCAACATTACCAGCACCACCCAATTTATCAGTTCTATTATATATATCAACGACTGGCACAGGTGCTTCTGGTGACACCCTATCCACATTACCACATAAATAAGTGTCTAACATTAAATCACCTATTAATAATACATTTTTATTATCAAACATTTTTAATTTTTAATTTTTAATTTTCTATTCCTATTACTTTTTGTCAATGATAAAAATAAAATATCATCATTTATTGTTGTTATAGATGTAACCCCTGACCCTATTATAATATTTTTTACAATATATTCATAATCAAATGAAAAATCTTGTAATATAGTACCTTCTTTTATATCATTTATATCCCCATAAAAATCAAATATATTTTCCATTGAATCCATAAAATATTCTTTAATTTCTTTTGGAAAATCTTTTATATTACCTTTTGGGTTTTTATTTAAATATTTAACAATATTATTTATATTCATTATTAATTTTATTATTTTATCAATTATTTGTTTATTTTAATTTATTAAAACATTTTCTACACATTGGTTGATATAATTTATCACCAATTTCAACTTGATTCCCTTCGGTAATAACTTTATCTCCAATTACCCTAGCATTAACAATGGCTTTCTTTTTATGACATATTGTACATATTGTTTTTATTTCTTCAATTGAATCTGATATTGTCATTAAATACATCGAACCTTCAAATGGTTCCATTTGAAAATCTGATCTTATACCATAACAAATTACTGGTATATCTAATTTATCAACAATATCAGATAATTGAAATATATGTTTTTTATTTAAAAATTGTGATTCATCAACAAATACGCATGAAATATTACTTTCTTTACTAACAACATTAAATATATCCATATTATCATTTATAGCAAGAGCATCTATTGATAACCCAATTCTAGATGTTATTTTACCAACACCAAATCTATCATCTTTTGATGATGTAAAACACATTGTTTTTTTACCATTTTCTATATAATTATGATTACATCTTAATAAATCAATTGATTTACCAGCATTCATTGTTGAATATCTAAAATATAATTTAGCCATTTGGAAATATTTCTTTTTCTATATTTTCACATAAAATATGACCTATCATAATATGTGATTCTTGAATTCGTGGTGTATCAATAGATGGTATATTCAATATAATATCTGAATACTTACATATATTACAATTTTTATTATTACCTGTCATTAATATTGTTTTTATTCCCATTTTTTTAGCCATAATAAAAGCATTATATATATTTTTCGATTTTCCAGATGTACTTAAACCAATTAATATATCATTTTCATAACCAATACCTTTAACCAATCTACTATAAATATTATCAAATGAATAATCATTTGAAACAGCAGTTAAATATGATGTATCAGTATGTAATGCAATAGAATTTAATGGTCCTCTATCATAATAAAATCTACCAGTTAATTCAGCAGAAATATGTTGAGCATCAGACGCACTACCACCATTCCCACATAACATAATTTTACCTTTTTTATTATATGTGTCAATACATAAATTGACAACATTTTCAATATTAGAAATTAATTCATTATCTTTTAATATAAATTCTTTAACTTTTATAGAATTTTTAATAGAACTTTGTATAATCATATAATTTATTTTTTTTTATAAAAAAACCCAATATAAAATTATATTGGGTTTTTCAAATGTTGTTTATTTTATTATTTATTATTTATTAACTTCTTCAAAATCAACATCTTCAACATCATCATTAACTGATTCATTTGACTTATTTTGTTGATACATATTTGTGCTAATTGATTGCCATTTTTCATTTAGTTCACTAATGTAAGTATCAACATCATCTAAAATCTGATTTTTATGTGCTACTTTTAATTTATCTAAAATACTATTTAATTTAGATTTATCATCATCAGATATTTTATCACCTAAATCTTTAATTTGTTTTTCTGTAGAAAATATTAAAGAATCAGCTTGATTTAATTTATCAATTTTTTCTTTTTCTTTTCTATCTGTTTCAGCATTTTCTTCAGCTTCTCTTTTCATTCTATTAATTTCATCATCATTTAATGTAGATGATCCCTCTATTCTAATTGTTTGTTCTTTACCAGTACCTTTATCTTTTGCTGTTACTTTCAAAATACCATTAGAATCAATATCAAATATTACTTCAATTTGTGGAATCCCTCTAGGTGATGGTGGTATTCCATCTAAATGAAATCTACCTAATGATTTATTATCTTTAGCCATTGGTCTATTACCTTGTAAAATATGTATTTCTACTGATGGTTGATTATCAACAGCTGTTGAAAATACTTCTGATTTTTTAGTTGGTATTGTTGTATTTGATGTTATTAATTTAGTCATCACACCACCCATTGTTTCTATACCTAAATCTAAAGGTGTTACATCTAATAATAAAATATCATCAATATCACCAGTTAACACACCACCTTGAATAGCAGCACCAATAGCAACTGCTTCATCTGGATTCACATTTTTAGATGGTTCTTTTCCAAATAAATCTTTAACAATTTTTTGAACAGCTGGTATTCTTGTTGAACCACCAACTAGAATTACTTCATCAATTTCTGATTTATCAAACCCTGATTCTTTTAATGCAATCTTACATGGTTTTTTTAATCTATCAAAAATTTTATCATTAATTTGTTCAAATTTAGCACGTGTTAATTTTAATACTAAATGTTGAGGTATATTATCAACAGGTATAATATAAGGTAAATTAATTTCTGTTTCTGTTGCGCTTGACAATTCAATTTTTGCTTTTTCAGCTGCTTCTTTCATTCTTTGTGCTGCTGTTTTATCTTTTCTTAAATCAACACCTGGATGATCTTTCATGAATTCATCCGCAATCCAATTAACAACATTTGTATCAATATCATTTCCACCCAAATGTGAATCTCCACTTGTTGATTTAACTTCAAAAACACCATCACCCATATCTAATATTGATATATCAAACGTACCACCACCAAAATCAAATACAGCAATTTTTAAATTTTCACCAGCCTTATCTAACCCATATGCTAACGATGCTGCAGTTGGTTCATTTATAATTCTTTCTACTTTTAACCCAGCTATTTCACCAGCTTCTTTTGTAGCTTGTCTTTGAGCATCATTAAAATATGCTGGAACTGTTATTACAGCACCATCAACTTTATAACCAAGATAATCCTCTGCTGTTTTTTTCATTTTCTGTAACACAGATGCTGAAATTTCTTGTGGTGTATAATCTTTATCATTAATAACAATAAAAGGTCTATTATTTTTATCAATTACCTTATATGTAAAATTTTCAACTTCATTTTTAATTTCATCAAAACTTTCACCCATTAATCTTTTTACTCCATAAATTGTTTTATCACTATTAACAACAGCTTGTCTTTTAGCTGGATCACCAACTTTCATCCCATCATCTGTAAAACTAACTATAGAAGGTGTTGTTCTTTTTCCTTCTGAATTTGTAATAACTTCAGCATTATTACCTTCTAATACAGATACACATGAATTAACTGTTCCTAAATCAATTCCAATAATTTTTTTTCCTTTTTTATTCATAATTTTTTCTTTATTTTTTTTT
>Ga0256827_10002151_pt1 | contig 12717 bp, 12 predicted proteins | sample CV84metaG_FD_185977 | JGI IMG/M metagenome (GOLD analysis project Ga0256827, IMG submission 185977) | Hydrothermal vent microbial communities from East Pacific Rise, Pacific Ocean - CV84 | ecosystem: Environmental > Aquatic > Marine > Hydrothermal vents | place: Pacific Ocean: East Pacific Rise... | reverse complement strand
TAGTATATTGGCAAAGATGATTTTGCTACAAGATTTGGTTGGGAATTTGGACTTAATCACGGATTTTTAGTCAATACCTTATTTGCAATCGAATATGAGACAGACTTTGAAAATTATAATCAAATATCTTTTTCTGTTATCCCAACAACCCCATGGTTCGCTATAATAGTCCCAAATATTGGTTTAGGGATTGGTGTTCCTGTTCGGTTTGTCGATGGAAATGTGTATTCGGGAATAAAGCTAAGAACTGATTTTAGTTGGGGTTTGTTTAATATCAGCTTAAATATGGATTATCTGCCGGGACTTAAAAACAGTGGTTTTTATAGAAATTATTATGGTTTTACTTTATAACTAAACTCTAATAAAAGTATCAATTTTTATCCCTATTTTTGCACAAATTAAAATTTTATAATTTGAAACCATTAATATTAATATCAAACGACGACGGTGTGCATGCAAAAGGGCTGAAAGCACTAATTGATGCAGTTAAACCTTATGGGGATATCTTTGTAGTTGCTCCCGAAAAAGGCGAATCTGGAATGAGCCATGCAATTACAATAAAAAATCCTTTACGAGTAAACAAAATCACTGAAGAAGAAGGCTTAACAATTTACTCTTGTTCAGGAACTCCGGTTGATAGCGTAAAAATTGCATTAGATAAACTTATTGACAGAAAACCAGACTTACTTTTGTCGGGGATAAATCATGGTTCTAATGCGTCGGTAAGTGTAATATATTCGGGCACTTTAGGTGCTGCACGTGAGGGTTGTATTAACGGAATTCCATCCGTTGGGTTTTCGGTAACAGACCACAGTAAAGATGCAGATTTTAGCGGAGCATTTAAATTTGTAAAGCAAATTGTAGAAGATGTTTTAGAAAATGGTTTAGATAAAGATACATTTTTAAATGTAAATGTTCCTAATATCTCTTTAGATGATATAAAAGGAATAAGAGTATCAACACAAACCAATGGAGTTTGGAAACAAGAATACGAAGAAAGACAAGACCCACATGGTGGTACGTATTATTGGTTAACTGGGTTTTTCGATAACTACGAAAAAGGAAACAAAGAAACCGACGAGTGGGCATTAGATAACGGATATGTAGCATTAGTACCTATTAAAATAAACTCGACAGAATATTCTGTTATTGAAAAATTGAAAAACAGATATTAAATGAACGAAAAAGAATTACTAGAAGAACTTGAACGAGAAGAAGAAGTAAAACCTGTAGCAAATAATTATTTTCTTGGGCTTGCAATTGGTTTTATTGTTCCAATAATTGCATTAGTACTGTTTAATAGTGGTATGACTCGTAATGATAGTTTTGTTTCTTTTATCAATAATTTAGTTAGTAAAAATATTTTGCCAGCTGTAATAAGTATTACTGTTTTGCCAAATTTGGCCTTGTTTTTCTTATTTCTGAAATTTAATAAAGTAAGAACAGTTCAGGGTATTTTAACTGCTACTGTTATTTTATCAATAGTAGTTTTTATTGCAAAATTTACTGTATAAATGAAATATTATATAATATCAGGTGAGGCTTCAGGCGATTTGCATGGTTCTAATTTAATTAAAGAGCTAAACAAATTAGATTCTGATATTGATGTACGTTTTTGGGGTGGCGATTTAATGCAGGCACAAGGTGGGAAGCTCGTAAAACACTATAAAGACTTGGCATTTATGGGTTTTACTCAAGTGTTAATGAATATTCGTACAATTTTTAAAAATATAAAATTTTGTAAGCAAGATATCCTTGAATTTAATCCTGATGTGCTAATTTTAATAGATTATCCCGGATTTAATTTACGAATTGCCGAATTTGCACATGCAAATAATATTAAAGTTTTCTATTATATTTCTCCACAAATATGGGCTTGGAAACAATCTAGAGTTCACAAAATAAAACGCTTTGTAGATGAGATGTTTGTTATACTCCCGTTTGAAAAAGATTTTTATAAGAAATTTGATTTTGATGTAAACTTTGTTGGGCATCCATTGCTTGACGCGATAGAAGAGAATAGAAAAATTCCTTTTGATGAGGCGAAATTCAGAAAAGAACAATCCTTATCTGACAAACCAATAATATCTTTACTTGCAGGTAGTAGAAAGCAAGAAGTTAAAGCTAAATTACCTGTAATGCTTTCAATTGTAGAAGATTATCCAGATTATCAATTTGTTTTAGCAGGAGCTCCATCGCTCGATGAAGCTTATTATAATACTTTTATTGAAAACACAAATGTGAAATTGGTACAAAACAAAACTTACGATTTATTAAAAATTTCTGAAGCAGCTCTTGTAACATCAGGAACAGCTACTTTAGAAACTGCTTTGTTTGAGGTGCCAGAAGTAGTTTGCTATAAGACTAACGAAATTCAATATCGTTTAGCAAAGAATCTTGTTAAGATAAAATATATTTCTTTAGTTAATTTAATTATGGATAAAGAGATTATAAAAGAATTAATACAACACGATTTAAACAAAAAACAATTAAAACAGGAGTTAGATAAGCTTTTAGTAAATACCAAATATAAAATTGAACTAAAAAATAATTACAAACTATTAAAAGAAAAACTTGGTGGCTTTGGAGCATCTAAACGTTTGGCTAGCTTGATTTACAGTAAGTTATAATCCCCTCTTATTAATATATATAAGCATCTATTATTATTTTAATCTTTGCCAAGTTTAAATTTTACCTTGATGTGAAGCAACCAAAACCCCTACCTTTGTGTCTTTAAAGAAAACAATATTATTATGCATACAGTATTTATGAGAAAAATAGTACTTCCGATAGTGACCTTTATAGGGCTAGTATTGGTAGGTCTTGTAACCTGGGCACTGATAATGTCAATTGTATAAAAACTAATTTTTAGAACTCCCCTTTAAGCTTTTCTAAATCTTTCATTAAAATCTTTACGCCTTCACTGGCCTTGTTTTTATATATCTTAACATCGTCAGAAACCATTACTTCATTTGGGTCTATCAAAAATTTCTTACAATGAGAAGGAACATAGTTTATTAAACTTGCTGCAGGATAAACTGCCATTGATGTGCCAATTACTACAAAAATATCGGCAGTTTGTGTAATTTTAATTGCTTCTTTTATTGCTGGAACTGCTTCGCCAAACCAAACAATATGTGGGCGAAGCTGATATCCTTTTTCGCACAAATCACCTTCCTTTAATTCCCAACCATCTAATTCATGTATTAAATTTTCATCTCCAGTACTACGAACTTTTGTAAGTTCTCCATGCAAATGAAAAACATTTTTACTTCCGGCTCGTTCGTGCAAATTATCAACATTTTGAGTTATTATTGTAAGGTTAAAATCTTTTTCAAGTTCAACTAAACCAATATGCCCATAGTTTGGTTCAACATCTTGAAGTTGTTTGCGGCGTTGGTTGTAAAAATCTAAAACTAAAGCTCTGTTGTCCTCCCAGCCTTGCGGACTTGCAACTTCCATTATATCATACTGCTCCCATAATCCACCCATATCTCTAAAGGTCATTATTCCACTTTCGGCACTTATGCCAGCTCCTGTAAGGATTACCAGATTTTTCATATGTTAATGATTTAGTTTGGCTTAAAAATACAAAATATATACTATTTAACAAAGTTTTCTTTGTAGTATTTAACCTGTTTAATTATGTTTTCTCTTGTGATCTCAGGGTGTTTTTCGAGTCTAGAATCTATACTTGGCACTTCAAAACGTGATAAGTATTCTTTAAAAATATCTGCTCCGAATTTAATTGCCATTCTATCAATAACTGATTGTTCTTTTGGTGTGTTATCAAAAGTAATTTTGGTATCCAATTTTAGTTCAGTAACATAAATATTCATTAGCCACGATATTGTTGGTGGGTTCTGATTTGCAAGATTGTATGTACCTATTAATTCTTTTTTTAAAATTATATTCATTTGATCTACAACCCAATCTACAAACACCAAGTTTGCAGGAGCATTGGCAATACCAGGTAATGTGATTTTTGTAAATTCATCTTTTCTTTTTAAAAGGCTATATAATATTTGAACATAGCCACATAAGCCAGAGCAATTAAGGATTTCTCCTTTTTTAGAATCTCCTATAATTATTGATGGGCGAACAATTGATGTTTTTATATTAGAATGATTATCAGCAAAATTATTAACTAAAGCTTCTGCTTTTTTCTTAGTTTCCTCGTATTTATTTACATTAGGGTATTTATCGAAATACTCTGAAACATAGAATGTGCTTGTGTGCATAAAGTGTTTTAACATAGGTATTTCTAAGCATAAATTTAATAAGTTTTTAGTACCTTGTATATTAACTTTTTCAAGTTCTGTGTTTTGCTCTTTGCCTAAATGCACATTACCTGCAATATTTATAATGGTTTGTATTTCATCTTTATAATTGCTTAAATTATTAAGCATATTTAAATCACCAACTACTATATCTATTAATTCTTTGTATTTATTAAATAAATCTTTACCTAGAACTATTTCAACTTTCTGCCTAGCTTGTTCTTCAGAGTCTGCTCTAATTAATAGAATTACAGGTTTTCTATTTTGCAAAATCGATTTTGTAAATTCTGAACCAAGTGCACCAGTAGAGCCAGTTATCAATGTCTTTCTATTATTAATCATTATGATTTATAAGATATTTTTTTGAGGAACAAAAATAAAGTATTAATTGAGATAATTAGATATTATCAGTAAATTCTTCTATTAATTTATTTAAAGTTAATAGTTCGTTTTTACCTACTCTTTCGGTAATTCTAATTTGAGATATAAAACTAAATAAATATTCTATCTCATTAATAGATTTATTAGATTTCTTGCTTAATTGCTTATAGAAATTATCATCAAATTTATTGGTTTTCAAATAATATTTATTTCTAATGTTTTCTAAAAAGAAATTAATTTTTTGATTGGCTACACCTTTGTAATCTTTGTTAAGAAAATATAACTGACCAATAGTTTTAACATAATTTGCAGTGTCGTTTCGTGGCGGATTTATTATAGGAATATATCGTTGCTTACGTTTATATTCAAAAATTATATATAAAAACAAAGTAGCCATAAACAAATAAAATGCAAACCGAAGAGCTTCTCGCGATAAAAAATATCGCATAGGCGTTTGGCTCTCAGGTTTAAACCCCTTGTAATATTCGTCCCATATTAATTTTTGATTTGGCAAATATGACAAGGCATTAGATATATATTCTTTATCGCTATAAAGCAAGTGGAAATTAGTAAAAGCAAGTGGTTGTAAGCTAATAAAGATTTTTCCTTTGCCAACATTAAATCTGGCAAAATTTGGTTTCCCATTTTCTGCTAAGCCCAATATTGTAAAATTATCTTTGTTGTAAGTCTTAAAATATCTATTGTATAGTTTGCTAGAAAACAGATATCCATTCTCCTTTTTTAAGCTGGTATTTACAAAATTGATTGTTGATGTTGTATCATCATAATTATAATCCCACCAAGAATCAGTTGTAAAATGTAAAGTGTCAGATAGGTTATTTGAAAAATCGTTTGCAGCAATAAAAATATTATTTCCTTTTGATGCAAAATCAATAAGTAAATCACAAGTTAATTGGTCAAACTCAGCAATATCGTTTAAAATTAAATAATTTAAGGGTTCATCATTATCGTTATTTTGAATATACTGATAAAAACTTTTTTTGTTTACTGTAATTTCAGAGTTTGGAAAAATATCAGGTAAAACATCATAAAGAACAAATGTTCCATAAGGGATTTTGTCGTTTTTCTTAAAGGTTTTTCGCCAATCTATAGGCTTTTGCATATACATTTCGGCAACAACAAAAAGAGCAATTCCTGCAATTAAAATAATTATATATTTTATGTGTGCTTTACTCATTCTTTGTCGGTTTCTATGGGTTTTATATTTTGTAATACAGTGTCGAACTCTACACTAATTGCTATAAAATCTGTTTCTGATATACTAAAATCGCCATACCAAACATAGTTGTAAATCTGGCTTAATTTATTAAATTTTTCAAAATAATTGCTTTCTCTAAGCTCGTTTATATAATCGCGATTTGTTTTGTTTATTTCCCAAATAATTATTTCGTTAGTACTTAATAGTTTTAATAGTTTCAAGTAATAATACCGTGTTGCCAAGCGCCAATTTTTGTCCGATTTTGCTTTCTTTATTAAGTCTTCGATATCTAACTTATTAATATCTTCATTAATTTCAGATCCTAAAATATCTTCTGATATGGTTTTGTTTTTAAAGAATAGCCGCCTAAATTTGCTTTTAACTAAGAAGAATACAATTGCAAATATTAATACTAATATTAGAATATATCTAACAAAAATACCTAATGGTTTTTGATTACTAAAAATAAAATTTAAGAGCTTATTAAAAAAATATTTAATTTTTTCCCAAAGTGATTCAGGGCTTTTATAAATTCTGTAATAATTAAAATCATCATCATCTTTGTATTTCTCCATTTTACTTTCATCAATATCTCTAATTTCAATTTTAGATTTATCGAAAAATGGTGCAAGTGTATCCTTTTCGGCAAATGTAGAGCTTGCTAAAAACAACAATAAAGAAAGTATATGTATAATTTTAATATTCAATGTTTTAGTTTGTGTATTGGTTTGTGTCTTGACCAATCTGACCTATTCTATTATACAAATCTGGGGCTTCTTTTTCTTCTACTATACTAAAATATTGAAATGCAATTGCTACAAAAAGTATTGTATAAGTTAAAAAAGAAACCATATATGTGCCTGATAAAGATGCCATATATAATACATCGGCATTTTGCATATCTAAAAATCCAAATTGAAAAAGAAGCTGGATTATCATAAATGGAGCTCCTAACACATATCCTATAATGCTAGTAATAAATGAAAAAACAAATATTATTAAAAAATTCCACCACCATTTAGAGTTTGCTATTTGAAAAGTTCTACCTAAAGCATATCCAACACCTTTCTTTTCGTAAATAACAATGAACGACATAAACGACATTGAAATTGCAAGGTATATGCCTGGGAAAAAACAGAAAATACTTCCAACAATAACAAATGTAGATGTTATTATGCTAGTAAGAAGTAAAGGGAAAAAATATTTAAGTGCATTATTAAACACATCTGAGTGGGTAAAAGTTCCCTTCCCTTTTTCAATGTAAAGAGTAATATATGAGTTAATTATCCCAACCAATAAAGTGAAAAATAGAATAGCTAATATACCAATAGCCATTATATAGATTGATGCCTCGGTTCCAAAATTAAATGCATTATACTGCATTAGTCCACCTTTAAAAGCTCCAAAGCCCATGTATTTAGTAAGAAGTATGCCATAAAGAACACCAAAAATTACAACTAAAGGTCCTACATAAATTAATAAGGGAATAATTAATCCTTTAAAGTTTTCTCTAATAAATGCAAAAGTTACGTTAAAAATATCGCCAAATTCGCGAACTTGTTTAAAATTAATTTTTGTTTCAGTTGTGAATTGATTTTCCATTAGAATTTAGTTTTTTGTTAATTTTTATAGGATATATAAAGAAGTACCATACAATTAATGTTGCAGAACCTCCTATTATTAATGTTTTTAGATAAATTGGCATATGAGAATATCTACTAAAGAAACCCTCGATAAAACCTGCAATAATAAAAAACGGGATTAAACCAACTACTATTTTTGTTGCAAGTTTTGCTCCTTTTGTAAAAGAAACAGATCTTTTGTAAGTTCCCGGAAAAAGAAATGAATTTCCAATTAATATTCCTGCTGAACCTGCAACAACAATTGCAAAAAGTTCTATTGTTCCATGTAGCATTAATACCGACATTGAGTGTAGTAGAACACCGTGTTTATACATTAAAAATGAAAAAGACCCAACCATAATTCCATTTCCAAAAAGTATATATGCGGTTCCAATCGAAAAGAAAATACCAAAAACAAAAGCTAAAAATGAAACTCGTATATTATTCATTGTAATTCCCAAGAACATTGACATTTCATCACTAGATTGGTAAACAGCCATTGGGTCACCTTTAGCTATACTTGCTTCTGTTCTGTTAATATAATCATCACCCATTATTAATCTAACAAATGTTTCGTCGTTTGCTGCCGACAACCAACCTATTGATGCGCTGATTATTGTAATTAATAAAGAGTATATAAAATATTTTCTTGTTTTGTATATTGCCAACGGAAAGTCCTCTCTCCAAAATTGTAGAATTCTTCCTTTTTTTTCTTTTTTTGTTCTATATATTTTTTGATGAGCTCTTATTGTTAAATCGTTTAAATATGCAGTAACCTTACTGTTTGGATAAAAGGTTTTGGCATAAGACAAATCATTATTTAATTGTATATATAAATCACCCAGCTGATCAACATTATCAGATTTAGACACAAGAAGGGCTTCAAATTCCTTCCAGTTATTGGCATTTTTATTTAAAAATACAATTTCTTTCATTTAACAAACTTTGCTTTTTTTTGCTAAAAATAATAATTAATTCTTTACAATTTTCTTTTTAATTGTAAATTCTGATGTTTTTACAGATATTATGTAAGTTCCAGTTGATAGTTCGTCTAAATTTATTCTTTGATATGTATCTGTGTTTGATATAATTTTAAGCTCTTCTCCTAGCATATTTGAAATTATTATTGTTTCTATTTCTAAAGGTAAATTCTTTAAATTAACTTCAATATAATCATTAAAAGGGTTTGGTACAATTAAAATTTCAGGTTTATTTACTTCGTGTATCCCTTGTGTGATAACTGATTTAGCAACAAGTTTATGCTCAGAATCAAAAATAATAGAATCTAATTCATCAGGTAAATTAACATTAAAATATTGATTATCTTCAGTATTGTAAAAACTAATTATTGTATCGTTTCCGTTATACCAAAACTGAAGAGGAACATGCATTTCGAAAAAACTTACCGAAGGGTGCGAACTACTTTGCGAAATTTCAAGTTCAATAGAATTTCCATTTTTTTCATAAGATATTTCATAAATAGGATATCCTTCGCCATAAAGCCAATCTGCAAAAAACTCAGTTAAATTTGTATCAGCAACTTGTTCAAAATGATTAATTAAATCAGATGAAGTAGCAAAACCATATTTTAGGTTGTCATCATTTAAATAAGAATTTATACTAGCAAAAAATAAACTATCTCCAATTTCCCATCTAAGCATATGCAATAGCATTCCTCCTTTTGCGTAAGATAATCTACCATCAAATATTCTTTCAACGCTAGTTGTATCATAAACGAATACAGACCCGTCAGGAAATTCTGTTATATTATCTATTGATTGAGTAAGAGCTTTTTCTAGCCAATATCCTCCCCACATTTTTTCGTAGGCAAGATAACCACACCAAGTAGCAAAACCTTCGTTTAGCCATATATCTTGCCATGATTTGCAAGTAATATAATTACCAAACCATTGATGTGCAAGTTCATGATTTACAAGAAATTCACAATCCATACATTCCATAGAACTCATTGTTTGATGCTCCATTCCTCCTTTCCCTGTCCACATCATATGACCATATTTCTCGTTTATAAACGGATATTGAATAAAGTTTTCGGTATAAATATTGAAAATAGAATCTAATCTGTTTTGTGGAACATAAATATCATCTTCGTTGTTTAAAAGACTGTAAGTTTTCATTAAAATAGAATCTCCTGTATATAAAGGTATATACTTATCCGTTTCATCGAATTTTGTAAGTACAATTCCAATTAAATATGAAACTATCGGATATTCGTGTTTCCAATGAATTATTTTTTTATTTTGGTTTATTTCTTCAGAAATTAGCAAACCAGCAGTGCCGCATTGATAAGCAGTATCGGTTAAAATATAAATATCAATAGAATCAATTTTGTCAGTTAAACCTTGTTTGCAAGGCCACCATTGATATGCCCCGTATGGCTCAGATAAAGTCCAAATAATTGGAATTGAATCTCCATTATATTCGTACTTATCAGTCATAAAAGCTAACTCATCTTCATTTTCAAAATAAGGGCTGCCTTGGTAAAATATTTTAACAGAATCAATTCCCCCTGATATTAGTGTGTTTGTAAAGTTTATTGTTATTATATCATTTTGATGATTAAAACTAATTATACTGTTATGATAAATAATAGAATCAACGGTTAAATGCGAACTTAAATCAAAAGAAATGGAATCTGTATTTTCAATAATTTTATATTTATATAAAATGTTACCCTTTATATAATGTGTATCAGGATATAATTCCCAGAAAATATTTGCATAATTTAGGTCTATTTCATGTCCTGAATTTGTTACATGTCTAAAATCTAATTTTGTATGTTGACACAGATATTCAGGTTTAGTGTCAAATTTGTTAATATCTTGTGATTTAGCAATGTTAATGCTAATACTAAGAATGAGTATGATAAATAAGTTTTTCATTTAATAATTAATTACAATATTTTTTAATTTTCTTTTTGGTACTTGATGAACCTTATTCTCATCTCTCCAATACTTTGTGTCTTCATTATTTTCGATTTCGTAGATATTTATTTCTTCTTTAGGTTTGCCAATTGCTAAAACAAGTAAAATTTCTAAATTTTCGGGAATGTTTAATGTTTCATTAAGCGATTTTTTATTTATTGCAGCAATAATACAACCACCCAAAGCTTTTTCAACAGCGCCAAGTAAAATACTTTGTGCTGCAATTCCGTGATCGCAATAATTGTTATTAGTTATATCTTTATCTAATGTAATAATAATATATGCTGATGGTTGTTCCCCTTCAATAGGACCTTGCCAATCTTTTAAAAATCCTGCCCAAGCTAATGATGAGAAAATTTGTTTGTTGAGTTTCTCGTCATTAGAAATGTAATATTTTAGTGATTGGCTATTTTTTGCCGAAGCCGATAAACGAGCTAAATCAATTAAATCTAATAATTCTTGTTTTTCAATTTTATGGTTTTGAAAAAAGCGACGATAACTTCTGTTCTTATATATTAATTCTTTTAACATATTATATAAATATTATTTGAGCATAAATTTAAGATATATATTTTAATTATTACTATTAGAATGTTAAAAACATATGCTATTATCAATAAATTGTTTCATAAAATGAGTAAAAAAATATAAATTTGGAAAAAATATATTGTTTTGGATAAAGATAAAATAATAAAAAAGTTCGATGAGTTTAACTCAAAAAGCATATTAATAATAGGCGATGTAATGGTTGATGCTTATATGTGGGGCGATGTAAACAGAATATCTCCTGAAGCACCTGTGCCAATAATATCGGTAGAAAAAAGAGAAAATAGACTTGGTGGTGCTGCAAATGTTGCCCTTAATATAAAGGCTCTTGGAGCAAACCCAATAATTTGTTCAGTTATTGGTGATGATGAAAAAGGAAGGATTTTCACATCATTATTAAAAAAACGAAATATTACTGGTGATGGTATATATATAACTAAAAATAGAATTACTACTACAAAGACTCGAGTAATAAGTCAAGCACAGCATTTGTTGCGTGTTGATGAAGAAACTTCGGAAGTTCTACAAGAAAAAATAGAAGAAGCTTTTTTGGAGCAGACAATTAAAATAATTGAAACAAAAAAGATTGATGCAATTATCTTTGAAGATTATGATAAAGGAGTAATTACAAAAAATATAATAGAAACACTTGTTGATTTAGCTAGTAAGAAAAATATTTATACAACGGTAGATCCTAAAAAAAGAAATTTTCTATTATATAAAGGAGTAAGTCTTTTTAAACCTAATTTAAAAGAAATGTTAGAAGGTTTAAAATTAGATATTGATAAAACTAATAAAGATGAGATATTTAATGCTGTAGACTTATTAAGAAAAAAACTAAATGCAGAATATGTATTTACAACCTTGTCTGAATTAGGAGTTTATATAAAGTCTGAGAATGAAGGCAAATACTTTCCTGCAATAGTTAGGCAAATTGCAGATGTATCTGGGGCAGGCGATACAGTGATAAGTGTAGCAACTTTATGTCTGTGTGTTGGAATGAATGTTTCAGAAATAGCTTATATTTCTAATTTATCAGGAGGAATAGTTTGTGAAGAGGTTGGAGTTGTCCCAATTGAAAAAAATATTTTAATTAAAAATATTGGCTTAAATGCCTAATAAATAAAAGAATAAATAGATAGTTATTAACATATTTTAATTTTTTATGTAATAAAATTTCACTTTTTTACGTTAAAGAATTATAAATTATTAAATTTTTATTACTTTAGTAAAATCTTTAGATGCGAAATGCATTTAAATTAAAGTTTTTAAATTATTGATATACAAGTTTTTGCAAACGTTATTAACCAAAATTGTTAATAAATATTTGGAGAAACAAATTTTTTTTATTTATTTTACTTTTTGAAAAAGTATGGAAGACCAAAGAAATTACGTACAAATAGGCAGGAAAATGGTTAGAAAAGGATTAATTATTTCTATAGTATTATTTCTATCACTAAGTGGTTATGCACAGCAAGACCCTCAGTATAGTTTCAATATGTTTAATCATATGTCAATTAACCCAGGTTTTGCAGGTAGTAATGGCAAAATTTGTGCTAATGGGATATATAGAAAACAATGGATGGGCTTTGATGGAGCACCAACTACAATGGTATTTAATGCAGATATGCCTATAAATAGTATTAGCAGTGGAGTTGGTTTGTCAATAATAAGTGATGAAATTGGTTTTGAAAAGAATATTAACATAAAAGGATCATATGCAT
>Ga0256827_10002150_pt1 | contig 12726 bp, 10 predicted proteins | sample CV84metaG_FD_185977 | JGI IMG/M metagenome (GOLD analysis project Ga0256827, IMG submission 185977) | Hydrothermal vent microbial communities from East Pacific Rise, Pacific Ocean - CV84 | ecosystem: Environmental > Aquatic > Marine > Hydrothermal vents | place: Pacific Ocean: East Pacific Rise... | reverse complement strand
AGCTTGCCCATCTGGTTAAAGACCCTCTTGGGCGAGCCTATAACAGGACAAAGCACCTACTAGAGCGCCGCAAAATGATGCAGACATGGGCCGATTATCTTGATGGGTTAAAAAAAGGTGATTCCTCTGCACAAGGCTGGAGGGAATAATAAATAGAACAAATCTTTAGAATGATCGAAAATACACCCTGGGGCACACTGTTGTATGAAAAAATCACTACTTACACTGAAGGACGCCACCTCACGAGAACGTACCCTGACCCACACTGTCGAGAGTTCCTCTGCCATAGAGGGTATCCTGGTCAAGCGCGATACAGCATCCGCTCGCTTCGTTACGAACAAGACCACCAAAGATTGAATCAGCATTATCGAAAAGAAAGTTCAATAACGTCGACAAATAATCGAATCATCGGCTGATAGTCACGATCCAGTCCTGCCCGTACCGCAGCAAAATATTCTTCCTTTCGCCAACCCGCCATCTCACTGTCAATCAATCAGCTTGCGATCTTCCTCCACGCCGTCAAGTACCTCCATCAGCCGTCGCTTGGCTTTATGCTTGACGCGCAATGTCACGATCAGGGTTTTCCATTCGGCAAGCCGACCTGCCTGCTCATAAACCTTATGCATCTGACGCAGATATCTGGCCGCCTCGATATAAGCCTTCGGCTTAACCTGTGCAATCAAGCCTTCGGCAATAGACTGCCAGATCGACAGCGCCACATCCGGATGACTGCGGGCGACAGCTTTGGCCAACTGCTCATCGATATCCCAGCCCCAACGTCTGGTTTTGGCATGCTCGTGGTAGATTGTAACCGCATCGTCAAAGCGCTGTTCAAGGATGGCGATCTCTATCAGCATCTCCCGGTTAGGGAAACTGACCAGTCTGATCTTTCCGTCGACCTCCGGCTTTTGGACCTCCGGTTCCGGTAGCGGCCAGGCATTCTTCCTTTTCCCTCCGGCAACAGGCTGTCGACCGGTCTGGAGAAAGTCGAGAACTCCTTTGCGTACTGCAGGCCAGACCTTGACCTTCTCCGCGGCCTCGCGTAGTTCAATATAAGAAGGCTCTGAAGGTTGTTCAAAAAAATCCTCTGCCCGGTAAGTAGCGACAAGTTCAAAGTTCCCTTCTGTTTTCGCCAACTCCCTGAGCCGTTCCTGCAAATTGCTGGCGATACCAGGTGCATCAGCAATAGTTTTCTGGTAGCCCCGGATGCACCAGTTTCTTGCGCGGTCCTGCTCGCCGGTTTCAAGTAAAGCATTCACCAACAGATCGTAACTGCGGCAACGATCTGCTTCTTCTTCCAACAGCGGGATTACTTTCTGTGTTTCTCCACTGCGCGAATAGGCATTACGCAACCAGGTCATCACCCGTTCGCGACGATAGGTTGACGAAAAACGTCCCGATTTCGGTTCCTCTATCTTTTTGAGCCATACTTCTAAAACCGCTGCCACTTCGCGCCAGTATTCCGGCGTGTAACGCGGGTCGTTCAGAACCGCATCCGCCCCGCCCAGCAGGTCATATTCGTCGTCAAGTTCATGCTCGACCAGCCACAGCAATTGCTCGGATGGCGACAGCGAAGTTTGCGGAACAGCCCGCAGCACGATGGCAAGACAGGAGGAGATGGCCAGTGCGGTGTCTCCTTCATCGTTCGATTGTTCGACCTGCTCAACCCCGTGCGCCCAGAGTTCTTCGCCGAGTTCAAAAACTGCATCGGCGTGACCCTTGTCAAGCAACGCCTCCAGTTGTTCTTCAACATGCGAGTAGTCAGGCAGGTTCCCTTCATGCTTCCAGGGGTTGTACCAGGCATCTTCCGCCGTCAAATTGCGGATCTCTTTGCGCAGGGAACGAACCAGTTGATCGACCTGCCCTGTTTCAAGCCGCCCCTTGTCACGCAACCGTCTGGAAACTTCGGGAAAATCGAGGGCCAGCTCAACCAGCAAGCCCTGTAACTCATCACGGGATTTATCAGCCAGCAGCTTTTCAAGTTGGGGTGAACGTCCCTTCGACAGCCCGGCTAAAGACTCTTCATCCAGATCATAATTTCCATCCTCCTCCAACCAGTCATCATCTTCATCAAAGGCTTCCAGATAAAGATCATCGTCCGGGTCTAACAGTGGAATGTCCCGATTCTGTTTCAACTGTTCGGCAGCAGCTAGCAGCACCGCAACTGCATGTTTGCAAGGACCCCAATAATCATAGGGGCAGGTGCAGTTAAAATCAAAATCACCAGCGCCTTCATGTCTGACCGAAGTCGCATACTCATCGCTGCCGGACACCCAAGCGACCAGGGTACCGTCCTCGGTACGTGACAACTGCGATACGCAGGACACATATTCCTTGCCGCGATTGTAAATCTTACTGCCAGCCCATTCGCGAAGGTCTTCAAGGGAAAGGCCCTTCAACATCTCTCGGATCGATTTCATCTTCATCACCATTTCTGTTTGCCACGATCTTTCAAGGGTGTCGTCAAAATATTTTTTAACTGGTCGTTCAGTTCCATAGCAATATTCTGAATACAGACTGCAGAGAACCTCTCCTCTTCCTCAAGATTCCAATAATCCACATAGGCCTCGGGATCATCGGTTATTTGTTGAAGATGATCCTGTGCCCCTCGAAGCCAATCGTTCTCATTATTGCAATTTCGGCTTAGCGCTCCAAGTTCAGATTTTAGCGTATCAGAACCCCGAGCGGCTTGAGCATTAAAACAGATGGGTGTTAACTTACCCCTATTTCTACCCCTAAAAGATTGTGCTACCCCCTGAAAATCACCCTAGATTCAACTGTTGACACAATGCTTCGAGCATTGCGTCGAACTTCTGCTGATTCTTTGCTTTTAGTCTTTCAAGATTTAACAGTTTCCACCTCAATGCCGGGAGATTCTCGATTCCCTGGACTCCAACTAGGTCCCACTCAGGATCAAGCCGGTGAACAGAATGAAGAAACTTTCGTTCTGCTTCATCGAGAGAAAGTGGCAATTCAGCAAACAATCGCTCACGAGTTTCCTCAAGTTCATCAATACCGACATCCCGGGTTGTCATCCCGACAAACTCTTTCTCATATGCGTCATTCATGTCATGGATCTGCGGTGGCAGTAGTTCATGCATCGGTCGATTATGCCCGGCCAGATAGACCACAAATGCCCGCCGCATACGAGGTGTAATGCCCCCGTTTTCATTGAGCAACATAACGTCAAACAAATCACGCGGATGCTGGCGATCAAGAGCGGCAACCAACTTGCTGGCGTAAAGTTCATCGGGATCGAGCATTGGTACGGCCACTTCCCGCTCAAACATGTCTTCGGCCATTGGAGTCAAATTACCTTCAACTATCGGATAAACCGAACCACGAAAAACATGATTCACTTCAATCTTGATCCGGGTATCACCACGACTGACATAGAGTTTCGTTTCCTGCTCGGAACCTGAAGAGGTTCTCTGGACTCTCACCCTCAATTTGCGCTTCAACTCCTCAGCCACTGTTCGTAAGCTGCCTTCAATTGCAGAAAGCGCTTCGCTCCTGCCAGCAACCTCAGAATCAATAAATACCAAGTCGATATCAACCGAAAGTCTCGGCATATCACGACAGAATAGATTGATCGCTGTCCCGCCCTTCATGGCAAAACACTTCTGCGCAAATACAGACGGCATAGCATCAAGCAAGAGTGCGACCGCGTCTTTGTAACGACTATCCATTCGGGTTCCTCAGCACCAGGTTCTTTTCGCCTTGAAGGATATAAGCAGATCTTGACCCAAAATCAATTTCGGAGGGTGTCAGTTTCTTCAACACCGGCAACTGCAATTCTTCCGCGACTAACCAGAAGAGCCTTTTGGTTTTGATTTTTTTGCAGTGCTTCAGCAACTCCTGTAACTTCTTCGACCGTAGAGATTGAAGACCCTCCATGATTTGCTTGGCTTCCTCAAGGGTCTGTCGCTTCGGCACAAGGTCGAACATTTCCAGGACGGCCCGCTCCGGCTCAGAAACAAAGGGAGCATCTGCATTCTGGTTTAAACGAGTGACACAATACTTTTCAGCCAGATTTCCTGGCTCATCAAATAAGGAGCTGTTTGATAAACTCTGCTTGAAATGCTGCTGAAACCATTTTGGGAGACTTCTTACACCCTGCCCGTAAAGGGTCAACTTCCCCCCCCCCATACTCAGATAGTGAGTAAATCCCTTCAGAGATAAAGCACTCTTCCCACCAATATGAACTCTGACTCCGTTGGTCTGAAGTGACGCCACAGCACCCTCTTCGGTGAGGCTGTCACCTGGTCGCAAATAATAACCATATCCCAGTTGTGTCAGCCAGCCGTACTGAACATAGCGATAGGTCAGTTGGCGGGAGATACCAAACCCTTTCAAGTGGCTCATCGAGACCGGCATCCCCTGAGGTAGACTGAAGAGGGCTTTCTTTAGAATTTTGCTTGAATGTAAATCCAAGGTTGACATGATTGCACTTTCTTAAAAACATCAGACACTGTTTCAATTACATAATATTTATTTTCAGCATAAATGTAAACCCTGGGTTTACTTTTATGTATTTTTCTAAACTTTAGACAATACAAAAACACCGGGTTAAATATCCTCATCCACAATGGGCGTCCCGACAGTATCTTCTATCACTGTATGGCATTCAACCTCGAACCACTGGTGAAACAGTTTAAGGGTACGCTTCTGCGGCCAAAGAGTTTCATCGGTGTACCAACCCTCCAACTCCGCCTCAAACAAGGCATCATAATTAAGCTTAATCCAGCGAGCCAAGATCTTGTTGTCATCCGCATCATGATCGGAGATTAGATAGACTGTACGTTCACAATTGACATCATCCCAGGATATCTGCGGATCGTCGTGGCAGGGATCGGCATCATTGATCCACTGCACTGCGGGTTCTTTATACTTCAGTATGATTGCAGCTCGATTGAGCATTTGCCACTCCTGGTCATGTGCCTTAAAAGAACAAAAAACACATGTATAAACAACATGATACGATTTATAAAATGTAAAATATTGACAGATGAAAAAAACTAAAAAAGTTTTTTACAGGTCAAAAAAGATGTAGGACAACAGGATTATTGTGTCATTTCAAATTGATTTAGATAGTCGTCCTAGCGCTGCATCGGTGGAAACCGCATATCACGAAATTGCGTGCGTTTGTAGCACAACCCATGGTACCGTGAACTTAATTGTGCTTCGATCAAATCGACCCGCTCCTGCAGCATCGCGTCAACCAAGGAACGAAAGACAACCTTATTAACTGGTTTCCTGTCAGCAGGAAAAAACCGTTACAACAAGCGTCAATTATGTTTTAGGGGTAGTTTTAGGGGTAGATTGAATAGAATAATTTTAAAAATGGTATAATTTCAATGTATTGTGGTGTTAGTTTGAGGCTCGCCTTCACCAAAAGTTAGTTCAGTAAGATCCATAGAAGTCCAGAAAGCCCGCTCCTGCAGCGGGTTTCTCTGTTTCTGGCTACTACTTATCCATCCCATCTTTAAACTTATTGTAAACTTCTTGGAATCCTCGCCTCATCCCAGAAAAACACTCCTGCTGTTCTTCGGTCATCTCATCCCAGCTGTGATATTTGCTGCCGGATTCATTAATCACACTAACAAAAACACCTTCAACAATTTCAACTGATTCCTTAGCATTAATTTTAATCATCATGGACACTTCCTCCAATTATTTATACTTATTTATATATTTAAAGATGACTCTCCAACCAGAATGATGCGCAGATCCATCACGTTGGTGTTGGTCGGCCCAGTTTTATACAGATCACCCAATCTGTCAAAAAAATTATAGGAATCGTTATGCTCCAGATGTTGCTGTGGGTCAAGCCCGGCAGTTTTAGCCCGTTCTACAGTCGTTTCATCGGCCAGAGCCCCGGCGGCATCGGTGGGGCCATCAGAACCATCGGTTCCGGCACAGAGAACGGTTACATTCTTCATACCTGCCATTTTTATAGCTGCCGCCAGGGTGAATTCCTGACTTCGTCCCCCTTTTCCGGCTCCACAAAGTTTTACTGTTGTCTCCCCTCCAGAAAGGATGCAAGCAGGCCGCTGTAACGGTTGACTGTGAATTTGAATTTCCCGGGCAATTGCAACGTGATTTGCTGCAACCACGCGGGTTTCTCCTTCTATCATAGAAGAGAGCAGCAAGGTATTATAACCCAACGCAGTTGCTTTCTCTTTAGCCTTAAGCAGAGCGTTGAAATTACTGGCGACAATGACATTCTGTGTTTTTTTGAAAAAGTTATCCCCAACCTTAGGTGTTTCTGCAACTTTCCCAGCAATACCAGCTTCAATATACTGTAATACAGTGCTCGGAACAGCATCTTTTATCGAGTATTTTTCCAAAATCGACTGACAGTCTATGAATAAGGTTGAATCGGGAACACACGGACCCGAAGCAATGCTGTCAAGATCATCACCGACAACATCGGACAAGATCAGGGTAATCAGGGTTGCCGGATAAACCGCCTTGGCCAGACCTCCCCCCTTTATCGCCGAAAGGTGCTTCCTGATGGTATTGATTTCATGGATATTGGCACCACAAGCGAGCAGAGCTTTGGTTGTTTCCTGTTTGTCCTCAAGGGTAATTCCGGAGACAGGAAGCGGTATTAATGCTGAACCGCCACCTGAAATCAGGCAAATGACCAGAGTTTTATAAGTTGCAGATTCTGCCAGTTGATAGATAGCCCTGGCTCCATCTAAACCGTTCCGATCAGGAACCGGATGACCTGCCTGCTGGATTTTTATATTGCTCAACTCTTCCAGGTGGTCATATTTAACCGTAATAATACCAGCTGAAATCCGTTCACCAAGTATTTCTTCAATGGCCCTGGCCATCGAAGCACCGGCCTTCCCGCCACCAAGGACAAAAATCTGCTCAAACCGGTCAAGGTCATAGTGACATCCTGAAACAGTTAGGGTGTTTCCCTCAAGTTGACAAAAAACTTTAATTGCAGCTCCAGGAGCAACAGCCTGGAGTCCTGCCTGAAAAATATCAATGGCATGATGATATGCAAAGGGATGCGCTAGCATTGATTACCCTTTTTCTTAAAAAGAATATTAATAAAAACTGTTTTTTACTTGAAACTAATGATATTTTTTAGTTTAATGCTTTTTAACGTTAGTCCTGTAATGAAGCATTACAGAAAAATAACTTGTTACTGCCATTACTGTTGAGCTTAAAGAACCGAAAGGATAGACAACAAATGCCTTTAACTGGCGAACTTGAACACCTCCCTATCGTTGATGTTATTCAATTGATCCATTCGACCCGCAAATCGGGGACATTGAATGTCTACAGCCGTAAAGGTGAAGGACAACTTGTATTTAATAAAGGCTACATTGTCAGTGCAACTCATTCCAGTGAAAAATTAAAAATCGGCAAAATTCTTCTGGAAAGTCAAACCATCAAACCGGAAGATCTGGAAAAAGCTCTGGTCATTCAGGAACTCTCTGGAAAAGATCGAAAACCTCTCATAGCAACCCTGTTAGAACATTGCGGATTGTCAAAAGATGCCGCCTTTAAGGCCCTTGAGACATTGATCGAAATGACCGTAGTGGAGATGATCTGTTGGACACGGGGAATTTTCACCCTGGATATTGATAATATTCATATTTCTGATAATTACCAATATCTCCCCAAACAGTTAGATACGGTCACCCTGGATACGCAGATGGTTTTAATGGATGCGTTACGGATCTTTGATGAAAAAGTTCATTCTGGTGAGATTCAGCTCTCCGATGAGCCATTAATTGAAAATCCCCTTGAACAGTTCGAAGGGAACAAAAAAACAGGGCAACCGGAAGAAAGTGATACTGAGGAGATTGAGGTTTCAGAAGATTTACTTGGTTTAGCCGACCTGGATAATCTTGAAATAAAAAAACCTCATGTCTTCAAAGGATTAGAAGCATTCGATCCAGCTGATATCCATCGACAGACAATTCAGGAAACACTTCCCGAACTATCGGAGCAGGGCAAGGAAAAACTGGTTAATTTTTTATCCACCATATCAACGACCTATCTGGAGGATGATAGGTCATCAGCCGTCACAGCAAAAGCGCAAGCCATCATTATCTATAGCTGTAATGGTTTTCTGCAGCATGCGCTTATGACTGCCTGCAAAAAACGGGGGATTCTGGTCTTTACTACTGCAAATCCGCAGGAATTAGACAATTTAATCGACAGGGCACTCAATAAAAGTCTCGAACTGATCCTGGTTTTTGGAAGTCCTGTAATGAAGACGGCCGGATTCAGTAAAAGTGATATCAGAGAAATTCGTTCACTCAAAATGCAACAATATCCACAAATTTCCATAATTCAGCTCGCGTCTCCTCTTGACTATGATTTTTCACTGCAATCACTCAACAATGGAGTCCGTTCGGTTTTTCCACTCCCTCATATTTCCGAACGGGAAGAGACTTTTGCAGAGGATATGATTAATTTCCTCAATAGTTTTCTTGTTTATATCGGTGGATGTTTTAAGGAGAAGCAGCAACAACAATTTGCAAAATTACGCAGCAGTCTGTCTGAGTTACGGCGATTAAATAAGGCACCAGATATCTCCTTACGGGTTTTACAATTTATCAGTGAATCATTTGAGCGTACGTTAACGCTAATTGTCGATAAAAATGAGTTAATTGCGGAACGTAGCGTTGGTATTGTGGCAGATAAAGAACAGGGAGCCGTAGCACCGATGAAGTTTCGTATCCCAATCCGTAAAGAATCAATTTTTCAGCAGATAATCAACTCAGGGCACAGTTATTCTGGGGAACCAACAGATAATACCTTCCCTGACCTTCTCTACCCGGAGATTGGCATGCCAACTGACAAGATGATTCTCCTTTTACCCCTTATCAGTAATGATCGGGTCGTTACCATCACCTACGCTGATTTTGGTCGTCATACAGCAAAACCAATTCCTCTCGATTTTCTTGAATTTTTTGTCGGTCAGGCGAGTCTCGCCATAGAGAATGCGTTGTTCCGAAAACAACTGAACCATTCCAAGCAGACGGAAGTCACACACTAGGATAGCTTTATGAACAGTAAAACACTTAATCAAATTTTGGAGATTGCTTTTGCAAAACGGGTTTCCGATATCCACTTTGAAGTTGACAATCCTCCGTTTTTCCGGGCTCATGGACAGCTGTTACGCTCCAAATTAGCCAGTTTAACCGCAGCAGACACCCAATTTATTGCTGCAACAATTATGAAAAATAATAATCGTGATTTGCCGGTCAATTTTACCGAGTTCGATACGTCTTATTCGCTAGAAAACAGTGGTCGTTTTCGGGTAAGTATTTTCAAGCAAAAGGGCAATATCGGCATCGTCATGCGAGTTATTCCACCAGAAATCGGAAATTTCGCGGAGCTAAAATTACCAGCCGTTCTGGAAGAAATCATTAAAGCCCCAAATGGCTTGGTTCTGGTGACCGGTCCGACAGGAAATGGCAAATCAACAACTCTTGCCTCAATGATCAATCTTATTAATGAAAAATATGCCTTCAATATTATTACCATTGAAGATCCGATAGAATTTCTCTTTACATCGACTAAAAGTTGTATTGTGCAACGAGAAGTTGGCATTGACACAGAGGACTTCGGTTCAGCGCTGAAAGCATCATTAAGAATGGACCCTGATGTTATTATGGTTGGGGAACTGCGTGATCTGGAAACCATAGATGCCTGCATAAAAGCTTCAGAAACGGGACATCTGGTTTTTTCAACACTTCATACACAGAATGCATCCTCTACAATTAATCGGATTATCGGTTACTTCCCCCCTGACTCTCAAGGGATAGTCCGGCAGCGTCTTGCAGATATACTGGTTGCTACAGTTTCTTTACGGTTAGTTGAAGACAAAGCCGGTGATAACCTTATTCCGGTTGTTGAAGTCATGCGGACCACAACAACAATTCAAGCTTGTATCCGGGATGGCAATCTGGATGAGATAGAGGGTTACATCGAAAAAGGGGCGGCGCAATACCAGATGCAGTCAATGGATCAGCACTTGATTCAGCTTTGTAATAGAGGACAGATTACAATGAGTGAAGCCAAGCGGGTTTCAACCTCAATGGATCTGGAACGAAAGCTGACCTTCACCTGATTTTGCTATCCAATATTTCTGACAGACTAAGAAGCCCGACATTTTTTGTGTCGGGCTTCTTAGTCTGTATTGGAAACAAGTTTTACAGTTTTTTTTCACGACCGATAAGGGCAACAACACCATTGTACATATCCTGAACACAATCAACCTCAGTAATTCCCAAACGTCTCTTATTACTGATGTCAAAAATTCCACTTTTACTGTCAGAGTGCTCACCGTCCACACCCCGAATCTGAAGGTGGTATGAATCAGCGATACTCTTGAAAGATGCCATATCAGTAGCAAGCTTCGGCAGGCGGATATGGACACTGGCACGCATCGCTGTCCCTAAATTAGTTGGACAACTGGTCAGGTAACCGAGCCGTGAATCGAACATGAAAGAAACAGATTTTTCTATCTCCACAACGGCCTTCAGCAGGCGACGGAAAACCGTTTCAATATCTCCCCCTGGCTGCATAGAAATAATTCGGAGCTGGTCTTCCTCATTAACCCAGACCAGAAAAGTCTTGTCACGGTTGTGAAAAATCCCCCGCCCTTCCGGCCAGCCCCGGTTTAAACCGGCAGCAGCAAGAAACCGATCCCCGGCTTTGAACAAAAAGTGATCCGCAATCAACTGCCTCCGAACTGCTTCATCCATTCCCGCTAATGGGTAATAGGTTCCGGCCAATTCGCCAGTTAAACCGCGTAAAGATCTGGAAACCTGTGATTCTACCAGGTTGCGTTGTGCTTTAGTTATCGCAGGGCCTAGCGGTAAACCTTCGATGTTACGCCCTACCCTGATTCGGGTTGAGAGGATGAATCGACCATCCGGATCAGGGTTTGGAGCAGTCAATTGGTTAAGATTCAGATCACTGTGATGCCGGTCTGTTTTTGAGAAACCGTGGTAGTCGGCAATGATCGGATCGAAAAGGGGGCTGAATAAATGATAGGATTCAGCATCACCAGCATAGACACCAACACCACTATCCTGGTTCACGACTCCCGAATTAATTGCCTGAGCTAAGGTAAAACCGTTTGCGGTCACCTGACTTTTTAACTGTTCAAAAAGTTGTTCAGTCAAGTGACGAGACAGCAACGATGTACAAGATTGATTAAATACAGGAAAAGACTGTTGATCCCATGTCATGACAGTGCCTACGTAGATGTTCTGGTAAATTCCCCAACCAAGGATATCCTTATTTTTTGTCCATATCAGAGTTGAATTCTGATTCAGATTGAATATCTTCCGTTGTTCCCTTCCCCTTTGCCTTATTCACGAACCAAAGAATAGTGAAAGTGATTAAAAGGGTGAGAAAAAGAAATAATATATCGGCAAAACTAAATGGTTTCATCAAAACCCTCGGTTAAGAGTCGATCGAAGATGACAAGAATCTATAAATTATTATTTAAAATTTATCATTGTCAGAAAGCAATAGATACAAAAAAAAGGATGAAACGTAAGCTTCATCCTTTTTGGTGTTATCCCTCAGGATAACGAAAAAACATTTTTTTTATGGCTGGGGCGGCAGGGATCGAACCTGCGAATGCCGGAATCAAAATCCGGTGCCTTACCGCTTGGCGACGCCCCATTAACGAAGATGGACTTTCTAACAAAGAACAAATTCATCGTCAAGCAAAAACGACGTAAGAAATTTGCCACAAATCAGGGGCACCTGAATAAGTATCAAAAGGGACTAACACTCAAAGAACAGATTTAATCGCCTCACAGAGTCTATCCATATTATCGGGAGTCATTCCGGCAACATTAATCCGACCGGAACCAACGATATAGATGGAGTACTCCTCCCGCAACCGATCAACTTGCTCCTTGGTCAAACCTGAGAAGCTGAACATGCCACGTTGCTCGATTATTGAGGAGAAATCTTGTTTAACCCCCTTCTCCTTGAGGGTTTTGACGAACAAATGACGCATTTCATTGATCCGCTCACGGATATCAGCAACTTCTTTGATCCACTGGGCTTTGAGCTCTTTATCACTCAGGACAGTAGCAACAATCTGACCACCGTGGGAGGGTGGATTCGAGTAATTGTAACGAATCCGAAGCTTGACTTGACTCATCACTGTAGCAGCCTGTTCTGCGTTTTCACCAACCACCGTCAGTGCACCGGTCCGTTCTCGGTAAAGACCAAAGTTTTTAGAAAAACTGGAACAGATCGCCATCTGTCTGACTTTTTTAATCAGCTCAAGTAACCCGATCCGATCTTCCTCAATACCGTTAGCCAGCCCCTGATAAGCAAAATCAACCAGAGGAAATACCCCCTGTTGATCAAGCAGATCACCAATTTTTGCCCATTGTTCCGGAGTTGGATCAATCCCGGTTGGATTGTGACAACAGCCATGCAGCAGGATAACATCACCCCTGGGAATTTTCTTGATCGATTCATACATGGCGTCAAAATCAAGACCATTAGTTTTGGGGTCACGATAGGCATACTTTTCACACTGAACCCCAGCAGCGGCAAAAATCGTATTATGATTAGCCCAGGTCGGATCACTCAGCCAGAGAGTTGAATCAGGATGCAGGGTATGCAGGTAGTCACCGGCGATACGCAGTGCACCTGTCCCTCCTGGACATTGCGCTGTCGCAGCTCGCTTTGCCGCGATAATCTCATGATCTT
>Ga0256827_10002149_pt1 | contig 12727 bp, 12 predicted proteins | sample CV84metaG_FD_185977 | JGI IMG/M metagenome (GOLD analysis project Ga0256827, IMG submission 185977) | Hydrothermal vent microbial communities from East Pacific Rise, Pacific Ocean - CV84 | ecosystem: Environmental > Aquatic > Marine > Hydrothermal vents | place: Pacific Ocean: East Pacific Rise... | reverse complement strand
ATTTTTAATTAATTCAACTGCCTTGTCATAATTATCCATAAAAGCCTCCTGAATACCAATAAATTATATCATAAAACTTAATGAATAATGAAGTAATTATTAGAATAGGGATAGGATTGAAGATATTAAAAATTTTTAAAGAGCTTAATAAATTCTTGGTCTGGGTAACCCATTAGTTTTACAGAACCATCTTCATTTATATCTATCTCAAGCATATTAGAAGGTTTAGGTATATCTTTTTCTGTATATTTATTTGTTATAAATTCTATTTTCTGGTTTTGAGACCCTCTCCATGTTAAAAAAATACTTCTTTCTTCATCAATATATCTTCCTGCAATTAATATATCAATATATGAGATAATTTCCTTATCTTTTATAGTAAATTCATTTTTTTCAAAACCAGTATAAAGCATAATTGTTAAGTTAGTCTTTTTTTTAATTAATTTAACAAATTTAAGTAAATCCTCTTTTTGAAATAAAGGTTCTCCTCCTAAAATTGTGATTCCTTCTATTTCGTTTTTATATTTTAATATTAAATCAAGTAAATCATCTGGAGAATATAACAAATTATCTTTAAAAGACCAAGTTTCTTTATTCCAGCACCCTTTGCAATTTAAACTACAACCTTGAGTCCAGATAACAAATCTTTTACTTGGACCGTATATTTCTGAGATTGGCTCTATGGAGTGTAGGTTAAGCATTTTAATAAGTCCTTCTTACTAAAACCATTTTTACTTTACCATTTTTTACAGTTTCTTTAACTTTATATCCCATTTTTTTAGCTTTTTCTTTAATCAGTTTTTTATTATTATCAATAAGTTCAAGACGCTTTCTTTCTATTTCTTCTTGTTCTTTTCTTAACCTTTCTAATTCTTCTTTTATTTTCTTTTCTTCAGCAAGCCTTTCTAGTTCTTTTATTCTTTCCTGTAATATTTTATATTGATTACTATATTCTATGGTTACAGCTTTAATAAACTCAGAAACAGATTTCCAATCTCCAAATTGTTTCTGCCAATTAGATCCATAATAACCAGACCAACCATATGATGAATTTGTTGCACTAGAATCATGTTGAAATAAATATTTTCCATTAATTAGTATGAATTTTTGATATCCATAAAAATCTTTTCTATCTGTTATAATATTTTCTCCCTCTAAACTATAATTAATATTTAATTTATCAAGTGCTTTAATTAATAATTTTTTATCAATAAAAGGAGTTTTAGTTTTAGTTATATGACTCATTACTTCCCCCTTTTAATTTTATTAATATTTTTATTAATATTTTTAACATTAACTTTTTGATTATATTCAGGAGTTTTTTTAGTTTCAATTACCTCTTCTTCTATATCTTCTAAAAGTTCATTTAAAGTATCCTCACAAACAGGTCCTTTTATACCCTTTGTTTCCAGCTCCATAGAGCCATCTTCATTAATTATTACAATTATTTTTTCTTCTTTCATTTTATCCTCCTAAATTGATATTTTGTATCTCTACTTTTTCTTTAGTTCTCCTGTTCTCTTCTCTATATTTTTTTATCTTTTTTTCTATTCTTTTATTATTAATTGCTAAAATACCAATAGCAAATAGTGCAGCATTTATAGCTCCTGGTTTTCCAATAGACATAGTTGCAACAGGTATTCCTGATGGCATTTGTGAAATACTTAATAAAGAATCTAAACCTCCTAATCCTCCAACTTCTACAGGAACACCAATAACAGGTTTAATGGTCTGAGCTGCAATAAATCCAGGAAGATGTGCTGACATTCCTGCAATTCCAATAAATATAGATGCATCTTTATATTTATTTATTTCTTCTATTGTTCTTTTGGGTTCCCTATGAGCAGATGATATAATTAGTCTATAATCGACTTCAAATTTTTTTAAAATATTTATTGTATATTCTGCAATATCAAGGTCACTTTTACTTCCTAAAAATATAACAATAAAGCTCATTTTTCCTCCTTGATTGTACCAAACAATCTATTTCCTGTATCTGTATGCCCCTTACCAATGTAAAAGTTATCAGATATTCTTGCAACATAACAATTTATATTTTCCATTTTATTAAATATATCAACACTTCCCCTTTGCATAACAAGAGATATTATATAGATGTTTTTTTTTATTTCTATTTTATTGAGAATATTTAAAATACTTTTCCCTGTATTTATCACTGAATCAATAATAATAATTCGATATTTTTTTAAATTATATCTTTTTAATATTAAATCTAAATTACTTTCATTTAAAAATTCTATTGTATAATTTCCATCAAAAATTTCTTTGAATCCTTCTGCAACATAAAGTCCCCCTCTCATTAATACTAAAATTAGAATTTTTTCATTTTTAGGAAAACCTAATCCTTTTCTTACTCCCTGAACATGTTGAATTTCAACATGTTCTAAATGAAATTCTTCTAAAAATTTATAACTTAGTAATTCACCTAGTTTACAATGAACCTTTGCTAGGCTACTTGGTGTTAAATTCGCCCGTCTTGATTCTGTTGAAAGCAATTTAAAAATATTTTCATTGGAAAACTCTTTTACACTCATGTTATACTCCTAAAATAATTACTAATTTCGTCAAAATTTGAAATATTTAGTTTTAGATTTTTAATTTCCATTTCATTCATTAAAATTAATTTAGTATTGCCATTATTGAATAATAAATCAATTAAGTTTTCTCTTACTTTTTTATAAACAACCAGATAACTTTTGTCTGAATTTAATAACATCTCCTTATCAACAAAACTGTCCCCAAAAGAGATTACATATTTTTTATTTTCTTTCAAATAATTAACGAGCTCTCCCTTTAAAAAATTATCTACAATATAATTATCAAGTTTTATATTATTTCCTGCAATTAATCTAACATTTAAATTATTTTCTTTTATTACATTTTTCCAAATTGTTTTAAAACCTGCTGTAACTATAATTATTTGAGCCTTTTCTTCAAACTCTTTTATTAGAGTTAGAAAATTTTTATTTATTTTTATCATTTTAGATGCTTTTAATGATGCACTGTAGAAAGTCTCTAATGGGATTTCTGAATAAAGAGAGGCAAGATCATAAAAAGCATCAAAACAATAGTCTCCATAAGATTCAAATACTGCTTTTACCTTTAAAAAATCAAAGTTTGAATATTTGGAAAATAATTTCCCCGAATCATTGGGAAAGAGAGTGTTATCTGCATCAAATAAAATATAAATTCTTTTATTTGAATTATTGATGATTTCTTCTAATTCAATAAGCATATTTTTAATGTTTTTTTTATAATCCACTAATTATCTCCTTAATTTTTTTTATATTAAAATCAACATCTTTAGAGCTTAAATAAGTTAATTTGTTATTTTTAAATTTGGCAGAAAACTCTTTTTTTTCAAAATTTATCCATTTTTCTATTTCATAAACAGAAAATTCACGTTTTTTATTATCGTCTTTTAAATGTAACTCTTTAATGAATTGGGGAGGTAAATTAATATAAAAAATATGGTCATAGAAAGAGACATCATCATCAGTTAAGGCAATTTCAAAATCATTATTTTTATAAAAGCTAAAGTGTCCATCTACAATAATATGTTTATATTTTTCATTTTCTTTGTATAAATAATTAATTAACTTTTTTCTAATAACAGTTTTATCACTATCATTCATAGATTTAAATTTAGATAATCCCCCATCTGTTATTTTATCTATAAGTAATGAACCTTCATAAAATTTTGAATCTTTTAGTTTTTTTTCTAGTGATTTAGCTGTAAAACTTTTCCCACTACCACTAATTCCATAAATAGCAATTTTCATACTTAACCTCCTAATATGTTTTTAAAATTTAAAATAAATTCTTTTCTTGAATCACAAGTATAATCTTTTTCTTCATATTCTAATATGCAATCCCTATAACATTCCTTTAAAATGCTACAATTAATACAATCTGTTCTTTGAGGAAGTTTATTATACATATTATTTTGTAAATCTTCTATATTGTCCAAATACTTCCCAAGTAACCATTCTTTTTTACCAAACATTCTACCACATGGATAAACATCTTTAAGCATATATATTAAAAAGTTAGTTCCAGCTCCACAGCTTGAACCAAACATTGTACAAACCTTATCAACTTTTCCTTTAAAATTTTTCTTATAAGATTCAAAATTTCCGATTTCTATTATATTTTCCATTTTAAGTTCTTTTCTTTTTTTATATAATAGTGATAAAAAATCATAAAATTCATTATAGCTCATTTTTTTAAAATGGGATGGAGTATCAACTAGTCTATCAAAAGTTACTTTACTAATATTATTATCTTTTAGAAAGATTAAATAGTTTTCAATGTTAGCAACTAAAGTTTCGGTTACTGTTGTGTTTATTGCAATTTTAAAATTTTGTGTTCTTAATATATTAATTCCTTTCATAGTATTTTCAAAAGAGCCTATACCCAAATAATTTATCCTGTTTTTATTATGTAATTCTTTATAACCATCAAGAGATATACTAGGAAATACATCTAATTCCTTCATTTCTGAAGCAATTTTTTGCGTTAATAATGTTCCATTGCTTACAATATAAAATTTAACTTTTTGGTTATTAAATTCATTTTTAAATTTATATAGAGCATTTTTAATATTCTTCCAAGAAATTAAAGGTTCACCGCTTCCAACAAAATTAACTTTAATATTTTTTTTAATAAAATCATTTTCACTGTATCCATGAATTTTCTTTAATATTTCTAAAATTTCATTTGATGTTAATTCATCATCTTTTTTTATCCTATTCTCAGGATTAAAAAAATAACAATATTTACAGGCTAAATTACATTCTGTATTTACAGATATACAAATTCTTTCAACTTGTTCTTTCATTTCACTCCTTCTAATATTTTAATTATTTTAAAATGTTTTTTTTCTTTAGCGTAATCAAGAGCTCTTTTATGTTTTTTATCTCTTATTTTTATATCTACATTATTTTTTAGAAGGTATTCTACAATATTAAAATGCCCTCTTATTGATGCTTTTATTAATGCAGTAAATCCATTGTTATCCATAGAATTAATTGATACTTCATCAGTGCTTAAAATAAACTCAATACATTTTAGACATCCATCCCATGCTGCAATTAGTAAGGGAGTATTTCCCTCATTTTTTCCCTTAACACCTAAGTATATCTTAGCTCCATTTTCATATAAAAGTTTCATTATTTTCAAATCTCTTTTTTGTGTTGCATGAGCAAAAGGTGGCATTTTTAATTTATTTCTGTCTACTTTATCTATATCAATATCTTTGTACTTTAATAATGTTTCAATTATTTGATATTTTTTCATTCTTATTGCAAAAATTAAAGGAGTAAATCCTTTTTTATCATAAAAATTAATATCAATATTTTGATTAATTATTTTTTTTATTTCATTTAAATCATTATTTTTAATATAATCAAAAATTTGTTTACTTAAATTAATATTTATATCTTTTTTCTGGCTCTTTTTCCTTGAATCGTTTTGAAATCCATCTAAGCTTTTAACCTCTAAATTTAAAGAGTTACACTTTACTTTTAACCCTCTGTCATTAGTTAATAAAATCCCATCATATTTTAAAACAATAGATAAAATTAAATTATCAGGAGATTTTTTATTAAAATCATCAGAAAGTTCATTGATATAAGAGGGAGAAATTGATAATTTCTCTTTGTTATTAAAATTATCAATATTTCTAATCGCTTCAGATGCATTTTTTTTATTGTTTCCTTTTTTTAAACCATCTAATTCATCCAAAACTTTTTGAGGAATAATAATTTCTTGATTTTTAAATAAATCTAAAATATATGGAATTGATAAAAATATATTTGTATCAATAATATATGGTTTATTTTTAAAGTTCTTTATTTTTAAAGTTTCTTTATCTCCCACATTTCTTTCTTTATTAAATTTTTTATCTATATTTAGATTCTTCAACTCTTTTTTCTTTTTATCTGTCTCTTTTTCCAATTGGATTTTACCATTTAAAATATCTAACTCTTTCTCTAATTTTTTTATTTTTTCTTTATTTTCTGAATTAGAAAGTCTTGATTTTTCTGATTTTAAATTATTTAATTCTTTTTCCAATTTCTTGAATGATTGATATTGTAATTTTTTATTTTCAATATCAATTTTTATAGAAATAATTTTTTCTCTATTTTCAAAATATTCAGAATATTTTTTTAGGTTTTCGATATCATTATTTTCTTCATATTTATCAATTTTTTTTCTTAAACTATTTCTTGTTCTAGAATTTTTACTAATTAAACCATATAAATTATTTTTTTTAGTACTCAACTCTTTAATGATGTTATCAAACTCTTTTTTAGTTGAAAAACTATATTCCTCTATTTTTTGAATTACTTCATCAATTTTTTGAGTTAAACTATTTAATTCTTCTATACTATAATTAGAATCTATATCTAATATCTTTTCTAAGAAATATTTTTTCACTCTATTTTTTACTTCCTTAATGATTTTTTTATCTTCACTTTTAAATATAAAATCACCAGTTTTCATGTAAACCATGTTATTTATAGTAATAAAATCATTTTCAAAAGTTAATTGAAAAATTCGATCATTTTTTATTTTTACCATAGAAAATATATATTTATATTTTATTGAATCAAAAATTCTAAGATTTTTTTCATCAATATCCTGAGAAGAGATAAAAACAATACTTTTTTCATTTTTTAATTCATTTTTTAATAATGGCAACAATTCATCATAATGACAAAAAGCATCTTCTGGTTTATTTAATTTATAATTAAAATCATTTTCATTTATAAACTTTAGATCTTTTGAATTGTTTATTCCATTTTTACCAAAAATTAAAAATTTATTTTCACTATAAATTAAAAGTTTCACTTTTTTTATTGATTTTTTTGCCTCTAATTCTTCAATAGAATTAAAATCTTCTGTTTTAGATTTATTATCATTTTTATATCTTTTTTTTATGAAACCTTCTACATCATCATATTCTTTTTCAGTTAAATAGTATTTTTTTGCTACTTTTTTAAATTTAAATTTATTTTCGAATTTAAGATACTCTGCATTTTCATCCCTATTTATTGTTAGAAAATCACCATTTATTCCACTTAACATTCCTATCATTTCTAAATTTTCTAAATTTTCTTTTATTAAATTTATATCAAGATGTAAAAGCTTGGAGATTAAATTAATATTCATTGTCATAGATTCTTCTTCTGCTCTTTCTATTAATTTTATAGAATATTTTTCAAATAAATTTAATGGAATAATTTTTTTATATTCAATTTTACAATCTACCTCATAAGTTGATAACTCTATTATTCTTACATCTAAAAGAACATGATTGAAATTTTCTTTTTTTTTCCAATTATTAATTTGCTCCATCTCTATTAAGTTAAGTTTGTGGGCATATAGCATTTATACTCCTTTAACCATTCCAAATTTTTTGGCAATATTAAATATTTGTCTATATTGTTTAGCAGATTTTTTGTCTTTAGCAAAAGTAAAATTATCAACATTGCCAACTATTATTAATAGCTTTCTGGCCCTAGAAAATGCAACATTTACTCTATTAGGTTTTTTAGCAAAGCCAATATTATGTTGTTTATTATTTCTTACAAGAGAAACAATAATTATATCTTTTTCTTGTCCTTGAAACCTATCTACTGTTCCAAACTTTAAATCTAAATTTGAAAAATTTCTTTTACTAAAGGGTAAATTCCAGAATTTAGATTTTTCAAGTTTGGTCAATTCTCCCAGTTGTCTACCATAAAAAGTAATAACTCCTATAGATGGTTTAAATTTACTATTAGAGTATTCTTTATTTAAAAATATAAGAGTGTCTTTTATTACTTCAATTTCTTTTTTATTTATAAATGATGTACTTCCATTAGGTTTGCTCTCCAAATCAGATTTTTTTGTTTTTAACCAAATTAAATGCTTATTTTTATAATTATTATTTTGAAGATTATGACATTTATCAAAATCTGGATTAACTAAACCACATTTTAAACCTCCTTTTCCCGCTTCATCCTGATAAAATTGATTTATTGCAAATTGAATATGTGGATGCATTCGGTATTGAGTGTCAAGCATGACATAGCTATTGGGGTTATTCTCAATTAATTTTTCAAAAACAGTTATATCAAAGTCTAAATCTTCTAAATTTATTTTGCTTTCTTGAGCTAAATCTTCTAAACTTATATCTTTTATAATAGGTGGTAATTGTTTGTGATCTCCAACTAGAATTAATTTATTTGCTTTTAAAATAGGTAAAACTAGTTCTGGGGGCATGGCTTTTGATACTTCATCTACTATAACAACATCAAAATTTAATTCTTTGAAACTATACTTACCTGTTTCAAATAGTGTTGCTCCATAAACATTTACTTTATTAAGATAATTTGATGCTAAATATCCCATTTCCTCAGAGATATCTTTATTATTATCCCTTAATTCTTCTAAAAAATTATCTCTAATTTCATCAAAATAAGATATTTCCTGTAATTCTTTTAATTTTAACCTTAATTTTTCCTTATTAGAATCATTATTTAGTATTCGAATAAAATCATCTCTGTCATAAGTATCAGATAGGTCTAAATTTGTAGGGATTTTAATATCTAATTTGCTTATAATATCAAAAATGTAATCATTTAATATATTTTTGTTTAAAAATGTTTCTAAAATATTGATATTTTTTTTATTTATTTTAATTTCATCTGATAAACTAACAATTATTCTATCTTGATAAAATTTATCAATATTTGCTTCAACAGGTAAACTGTCTCCGTCTTCAGGTTCATAGTCTTTACGAATAATTCTCACTGGATACAATGATGGGTGATTTAATCTTTGAATTGCATTATCTACAGCCATATTTGCCTGGGATGTAATTAATACTTTCTGCCCTCTAATCGCCTCTTGATATGCTATTTCAGATATTACCTCTGTTTTTCCTGTTCCTGGAGGTCCTTGAATCATAAAGATATTTTTAGATATTAAGGATTTTTTTACCGCTTCCTTCTGTTTATCATTTAATATTTTTGAAAGGTATTCTATTTCTAAATTATTAAATTCATCATCACTTATTTTATCTAACTTTTGATTTCCAAAAAGGTATGGTTTTAAAATATGAGTTTGAATTTTATCAAGTCCTTTTTTTAGAGTTTTTAACTGAAATTGATCTCTAAAATATGATACTCTTAATATTAATTTGTTGGGAAAATTATTATCTCTTAAATTATTAGAATTTGGTTTTACTATTAAATCTTTTAGTAAAGATAATGTATCATTTACTTTTTCTTTATCAATATATTCATTTTGATCTAAGCTTTCCCATAAATCAAGAAGCTCTTTTTTTGAGCTTTTATTTAACTTAAGATTATTAATTGACTTTTCCATATCTATTTTTGTTTTATCTCTATTTTTATAAATTATTTTTTTGTCTATTTTTTTGATTGTTTTTATTATATAATCTCTTGCTTTATTTCTAAATTCTTCATTTTCAGATTCTGTAGAAATAATATCTTCTCTTCTCCTATCTTCTTCTTTAGTTGTAAACTTTCTAATAAAGTCATCATTTAATTTAAATTCTAGTTTTCCTTTAGTTGATATTAATTTACCAAAACCTCTACTTTTATTATCTCTTTTATCCCATTCATGAATAGGTTTTTTTGTATCAACTTCATCTATTTCATAAAATAAAAACTCCTGATTTCTTGCTTTTTTTATCTTTACTCTCAACTCATCATTTTCTATTACATCTAATTCCACTGTGGCATTTTGGTTATTATATGAAATTTCTGTTTCAAAAAAGAAATCCTTTTCATCAATTAATTTTTCCAGCAAAGTTAAATATGAGTACCATTTTTTATATTCTTCATTTTCAGATAAAGAGACTTTGTAGTACTCTAACTTTAAAACTTCATATTCAATATCATCAATAATATTTTTGTATGAATTCGAATATTCTCTATAGTTATTGTCAAAATTAACAGGAAGTTTTAATTCTATATTAGCTTGAAATACCTTTTCATCTTCCAAAAGAAAACTATTCCTTTTTTGAATATCAATTACCACAAAATAGTTATCCTTCATACCATTTCGTCTATCAATACTTCTCTTTAATAATAATATATAGGAGCTGTTTTTTAGTTTTACTCCAATTAAATCTTCTTTACTTCCCTCATAACGAAAAAACCTAATATCATTTTTTTTATCTTGCGGATAATTTTTCTCTAAAAAATCTTCAATATCATTATAATCACTAGTAAGTTCTACATAGTTTAATATCTTTTGTTTTGCACTATTGGTCAAAGATAAAAAGACTATTTTGTCATTTTCTTCAAATGTGTTATCGTAAAATATTTCATCATTCATTACTATTCCTCATCCATAAAGGGATTGTCAACAAATTCTTGCTTCAATTTAGGAATTTTATTCTCTTTTTTAAAATCCAAAGCCTCTGAAGCATAAATTGATGCTAATTTCGTTCTACTTTTAGCCCAAATTCTAAGAGATTTAATTCTTTCTTCCATAGTTTTAGCAAGAGGATAGAAACTTTCAACAACTTCTATTAAATCCTTTGTTTTAAGTATTGGTTTTTTTGAAGATTCAATATCAAAAATATTAAATAAACCTTCATTGATAACTTCTGCGAGTTCAGCTCCACTAAAACCTTTTGTTATTTCTGCAAGCTTATCAACATTTACTACCCCAGAGTTTTGTTCTACATTTTTTAGATGTATTAAAAGAATTTCTTTTCTTTCTTTTATTGTAGGTAAATCAACAAAGAATATCTCATCGAAACGTCCTTTTCTTAATAATTCAGGAGGTAAAGCAGATATATCATTAGCTGTTGCTAAAACAAAAACTTCACTTTGTTTCTCTTGCATCCAAGTTAAAAAAGTTCCGAAAACCCTTGCACTTGTACCACTATCTCCACCATTTCCTAGTCCACTTAATCCCTTTTCTATTTCATCTATCCATAAAATACAAGGAGATAAACTTTCTGCTATTTTAATTGTTTCTCTAATATTACCCTCACTCTCTCCAACAATTCCTCCAAAAACTTTACCAAAATCAAGTCTTAATAGAGGCATTTTCCAACTATTAGAAATCGCTTTTGCTGATAGGGATTTACCTGTCCCTGGTATTCCTAAAAGCATAATTCCTTTAGGTGATTTTAATTTATATTTTTTAGCATTTTGTGAAAATGCTTTATATCTTGTTTTTAACCATTTTTTTAGATTATCAAGTCCTCCAATGGAATCCATATTATCTTTTGGATGAAAATATTCTAAATGACCGCTTTTTTTTATTATTTGCTCTTTTTGGGATATTAAAATATCTATCTCATCTTCTGTAAGTTTGCCGTTCTGAGCTATTGCTTTTGATATTGCATTAGTTGCTTCTTCAATTGTTAATCCTAAAAGAGATTTTAAGATATCAAGATTTATATTACTAGAAATATTAAACTCTTTAGCTAAACGTTTATATAGTTTTTCAAAATCAAGTAATGTAGGCAAAGACATATCTAAAATCATAATCTCTTTTTCTAACTCTTTGGGGATATTTAAAATTGTAGAAAAAAATACTATTGTAATCTTTCTTCTTTTGAATTTTCTAATTGCAAATTTAAATCTATTTATTATTGCCTCATCATTAAAAGAGGGATGAGTTTCTTCAAGCACATATATAGAATTTTCTTGTAATAATTCTAAAACTCCAATAATATCTCCCTTGCAATCTTCTTCATTTAAATCAAATTTTCTATTGTTAAAATTAAATTCAGATAAACCTTCTGTATTATTATAATAAAATAGTTTTTTATTCAAATCATTCGCTATTTTAGTGATTTTTGCCTGAAATCTTTGCCATTCAAAACTTTGTATATAAATTGTTGAAATATTAGCCTTTATTAAATTTTTTAATTCTTCATTAATCATGTTTCCTCCTAATCATCTAATTCAAGTTTATGTCTAAACATATAATGACCTCTATCATTCTTCTTAATTTCAAAGTATTTTTTTAATACTTTTATTAATTCAGTATAGGATTTAGCTCCATAAGTTTTGGTATCAAAATCAGGATGTACTCTTTTGATATAAGAGCCTGCCTGAGAAATATAAGCCCATTGCTCGTCGTCATCAGAACTATTATTTTCCCAAGACCATTTTAATATTTTAACTGCTTTTTTAGGGTTTTTAAAACTCTTTTCTCCTTTGCTTTTACTTTCTTTAAGTTCTTTATCTTTATCATCTTTAAAATTTTCAATAATGATAAAATCATCACAGGCATTTTTAAAAGAAATAGGAGTTTTAGCTTCACCTACACCAAAAACATACATGCTTGATTCTCTTAACCTTGATGCAAGCCTTGTAAAATCACTATCACTACTCACAAGTGCAAAACTATCAAACTTATTAGTATATAGTAAATCCATTGCATCAATCACCAATGCAATATCAGATGAATTTTTCCCTACTGTATAAGCAAATTGTTGAACAGGTTGAACTGCTAATTCATTCAAAACGATTTTCCAGTTTTTTAATTTCTCATCACTCCAATCACCATATGCTCTTTTGGTTATTAAGTACCCATATTTAGATAATTCTTTTAATATTAAACTCAATTTTGAATATTGAGTATTATCCGCATCAATTAAAACTGCTATTTTCTTCTCCATTCCCCCCCCTCAAACATTAATCACAATATTAACAACCTTGCC
>Ga0256827_10002147_pt1 | contig 12731 bp, 14 predicted proteins | sample CV84metaG_FD_185977 | JGI IMG/M metagenome (GOLD analysis project Ga0256827, IMG submission 185977) | Hydrothermal vent microbial communities from East Pacific Rise, Pacific Ocean - CV84 | ecosystem: Environmental > Aquatic > Marine > Hydrothermal vents | place: Pacific Ocean: East Pacific Rise... | reverse complement strand
ATAGCTCCGACTAATCCAGTCGAAACCAAGTCGTCCCCATACTTTTTTGTAAAATTTTTTTATAAAAAAAAGAGTATACATTATACCTAGAAACTTCTTGTTTGTCAACCTCCTCCTTAATAGGGGGAATCTCTCTCTTTACCACAATATCTTTCTCTTTCAAAGTTACAACCTCTTCTCTTTTTTCTATTAACAACTCTTTTGTTGCGTTTAGTTTAGCTATAAGTTTAGAGTTTTCCTCTCTTAATCTTCTATTTTCCCTCTTTAAATAGGAGTATCTCTCTAAAATTAGCGATATTTTTGCATCTAAGTTCTCTAAAGCTGTCTTATTACTCAAAATATACTCCTAATTTATTTATTTAAAGTTATTTTAATAATTGTAACATAATTTCCTGTTATTCATTAATTTTTTCTTTAATTTCTTTGGCTAAAAGTGAAACTTTTTTAATTTTTTGACTATTATTTAGTGTTTCATCTAAAAGAACTTTAACAAAAGCAGAACCAACAATCACCCCATCTACCCCTTTTGCCTTATCTTTAGCTGTATTTTGATCAACTCCAAAACCTACATATACAGGTGTTTGAGTATACTCTTTGATGTCTGTAATAATTGATTGTAAATCTTCGCTCTTTCCTGTACCTGTAATACCAGCATAAGCTACAAGATAGATAAACTTTTGTGCATCCGTTACAATCTGCTTGATTCTCTCTTTGCTATCGGTTGGGGCTATAAAATCAATAAGAGCCAAGTTTGCATCATTCATCATTGGTTTGTATGGTTTTGCCTCTTCTAGTGGTAAATCTGGAATAATAAAACCATTTACACCACTCTGCTTTGCTTGCTCTATAAAGAAATCCATACCCTTATGATAAAAAGGATTAAAATAGCCCATCCACAAGGTATCAATATGAGGAGCAATCTCTTTTGAAGCTTCAAAAAGATGCTCTAATTTAAAACCACCTTGCAGGGCTTTTAAATTTGCTTTTTCAATAACTGGTCCATCTGCCACAGGGTCAGAAAAAGGCATACCCAACTCTAAAGTATCAACTCCTGCTTCGGACAAAGCCAGTGCCATATCAACTGTAAAATCTAACGAAGGGTAACCTGTGGTAATATATGCAACTAAATTTTTCAATATAAACTCTTTTCTATAATTAATATTGATATTATACATTGTTTTGATAAAATGGTTAAATTAATCTTTATAAGGTAGAGAAATAATGAGTATTCAGACAAAAAAAGTTGCTAAAAGAGTAACGCTTACCAAAATTGCTAAAATGAAGGGCGTTGAACCTATTACTATGGTTACTGCCTATGATGCCCTATTTGCTAAACTCTTTGATGGAGAAGTAGATATGATTTTGGTTGGAGACAGCCTAAACATGAGTTTCTTTGGAAAAGATGATACATTGAGTGCCACTATGGATCAGATGATTTATCATACCCAAGCTGTATGTAATGGTGCTTCTTTACCTTTAATTGTTTTAGATATGCCATTTGGTTCATATACCAACAAAACAGATGCTGTGAAAAATGCAACACGTGCATATCAAGAGACAAATGCACAAGCTGTAAAGATAGAGGGTGGAAAAGAGAGAGCAAATATTGTTAAGGCTCTAAGTGACAACTCTATTGCAGTTTTGGGTCATATTGGTCTGATGCCACAATTTGTAAGAAGTGATGGTGGATATAAAGTAAGAGGAAAAGATAAAACAGATATTGCCTCATTGGTAGAAGATGCAAGAGCATTAGAATCAGCAGGAGCATTTGCAATTGTAGTAGAAGGAGTTAAAAGTGAAGCTGCAAAAGCAATTACAGATGCAATTAATATTCCTACCATTGGTATTGGTGCAGGAGTTGATACAGATGGACAAGTATTAGTTTGGTCTGATATGTTTGGGTTCTTTGAAGCATTTAAACCAAAATTTGTAAAACAGTATTGTAAAGGCTCTGAATTGATAAAAGAGAACCTAAAACAGTACACATCCGAGGTAAAAAATAGACAATTTCCAACAGATGAGTTTACATATTAACTCTAATGTTAACTAAAGCAAACCCTACTATAACATAGAAAATAGTATTATTTCACTATAAAAAATACCTACCCCGAGAGGAAATAGTGGAACGAATAGTTAACATAGAAAAATTTGATAATGAGTATATAGAAGAGGTCTCTCTGCGTCCCTCTTCTTGGGATGAATATATTGGACAAGAGCAGATTAAAAAAAATTTAAAAGTTTTTATTGAAGCGAGTCGAAAGAGAGAAGAGGCACTTGACCATATTCTCTTTTTTGGACCTCCAGGACTTGGTAAAACTACCATTGCAAATCTGATTGCTACCGAAATGAATGCACAAATAAAAACCACATCTGCCCCAATGATAGAGAAATCTGGTGATTTAGCAGCAATTTTAACAAATATAGAAGAGGGAGATATACTTTTTATTGATGAGATTCATAGAATGTCTCCTGCTATAGAAGAGATACTATACTCAGCTATGGAAGATTTTCGACTAGATATTATTATTGGTTCTGGTCCTGCTGCTCAAACAGTTAAAATTGAGCTTCCACGATTTACACTAATTGGTGCAACAACACGAGCTGGTATGTTATCTCACCCACTGCGTGAACGGTTTGGAATGCACTTTAGAATGCAATTCTATACAGCCAAAGAGTTAAGTGAAATTGTTAGATTGGCTTCTATTAAACTTGATAAGGTTACTAAAATGGATGCTTCTCACGAAATAGCAAAACGAAGTAGAGGAACACCTAGATTGGCACTTAGATTATTAAGAAGAGTTCGTGATTTTGCTGAAGTTGCAAATGAATCTACGATTGAACTTAAAACAACAAAGTATGGTCTAGACCAATTAGGCGTTAATGATTTGGGCTTTGATGAAGAGGATATTAGACTTTTAGAGTTTCTTTTATCAGCAAAAGGAAGACCAATGGGTTTAAGTACCATTGCAGCAGCCCTAAGTGAAGATGAAGGAACAATTGAAGATGTTCTAGAGCCTTATCTTTTAGCCAATGGATATATAGAGAGAACAGCACGAGGACGGATAGCAACAGAGAAATCTTACTCTTATCTTAGGCTTGGTATGTCAGGAGAGAGAGAGCTATGATACGAAAAAATGATTATATAATTGCCATTCTATTTGGTTTTGCTGTTCTTGGAGCATATACAATATACCAACCGTTTCTACTCTCGATGGTAGTTGCACTTCTTTTAACACTAGCAACAGCTAATTTACACCATAAACTTGCTAATATAATTGATTCTCAACAGATATCAGCGGTTGTTCTTAGTTTGCTATTATTACTCCTTCTTTTTATTCCAATAATCTATATAGCAACCATTGGAGTGCAAGCTTTAGCATCAATGGATGTTGCTATTATTACAAAAACCACAACCAAATTGGTCTCGATGTCAGAAGGAATCCCAATTTTAGAAGATTGGGTAAAAGAGAATTTAGACAGTGAAGAGATTCTATACAATATTAAAACATCAACAGCTACCATTACAAAAGCAGGTAGCCAAGGAATTGGATTTATCAAAAATGTCTTTTTTGTAATTCTCTTCTATTATGTTCTTAATAGTTATGCTGAAAAACTCTTTTCACTAATCACCTCTTTTTTACCAATGAATGATGAAGAGGGAAATAAGATATTAACAGAAATCTCATCTACAATGGAGATTGTCTTCTACTCTATTATAGTTACAGCTATATTTGAAGGTTTTCTTTTTGGTGTGGTTATCTCATCTTTTGGCTTTAATGGACTTCTTTTTGGTATGATTTATGGTTTTGCATCACTTATTCCTTTTATTGGTGGTGCAGTAGTATGGGTTCCTGTCTCTCTCTATGCATGGAATACAATTAATGCAAATTCGGCTATTGTTATTGCGCTCTATTCAATAATTATTATCTCAATTATTGCAGATACTTTTATTAAACCTATGATTATACGATATATTAAAAATGATTTACTACATAGTTCAGCACGTATTAATGAACTGCTTATATTCTTCTCTATTGTAGCAGGAATGAGTTCTTATGGCTTTTGGGGAATGATTTTAGGACCTGCCATTACAGCATTTTTAATTGCTATATCTAGAGTCTATATTGAATTATATGGAAGAAACTCATAGGGTATAAACACTCCAATTCCAAAAATGCGACTTGCATATATGGAATCACGAGTGCTTTAGCCTCGCAATATTTTAAAATAAATTTCTTAATTTATCGGCATTACATTATTTAAAAATCATATGTTAAACCAACATTAACAGTATCAAGATCAGGAGAGCCTGATTTTTGAATCAAACGCTCATAATCGGCAAAAACTCCCAAACCTCTCTCTTGATCTCCATGTCCATCAAACTTTCGATTATATCTCCCCTCTTTGGCTCTATCAGGACTAATATCATACTCGACACCTGCACCCCAAGCAAAACTGTTAGAATCAACACGTTGTAGACTCCCTTGGGTTGTAGTCTTTGCCACACCAGCTAAAGCATAAACATTGGTTGAATCACCTACTGGCATCATCGGTTTTACAAAAACACCTACATGTTTAATCTTTCCACCATCAGATTTCCAGTTTGTTCTAATACCTCTTGCTTCTACACCAATATATTGATTAACGTCATACCCTACTCTACCCATAAGACCTGATGTTTTATCTGTTCCTGACCCTTTACAGCTTCTACTTTTACAATTTGTCTTAAATTTTGCAGATGAAATACCAATACCTGCATATAGACCATTTGTTTTAATATCTTTAACAACTGGAGGAGGAGGTGGTGGAGGTGGGGGAGATACAGGGGGAGGAGTCTCTTTTACTACCATAGGTGCCTCAACAGGAGGAACATACTCCTCAACAACTTGAGGAGAGTACTCTTCAATAGCCTGAGGATACTCTTCAACAACTACCTTTTCAGATAAAGTAACATCTTCTGTTTCATAAATAGGTTCAACAAATGAACCACCTGCATGGAGCAGACCACCTGATACCAAAAAGCTCAATAGTGTTATATTTAATTTTTTCATAAATAACTCCTAATTTTAATTAAAAAATTATAGCGTTATTTACTTTAAACACAATAGAACATTTTTTGATATAAAAAAATATTATTTAATTATAAGATTATTTCTCTCTTTTTAAACTTTTTTTACTTAAAAACTGAAATACAAAATAGACAACAATAGCAACAAGAATCATAATAAAACTCTGTATTTGACCCATAGTTAACCAATCACCATAAAGATAGCCCAATTGAGTATCTGGCTCTCTCCAGAACTCAACAACAAATCGTGCTATCCCATAAAGCATTGCATAGATACCAATTAATGCTCCTTCAAACTTTTTTCTTTTTCTATAAAGAAAAATTAGAAGAGCAATAACAATACCTTCTAAAAACCCCTCATAAAGTTGAGAAGGGTGTCGCAATACACCATCAACATAAATACCCCAAGAGACATCTGTAGCTCTGCCTACCAACTCTTGATTTAAAAAATTTCCAATACGTCCAAAAACAAAACCAACAGGAACAGAGAGAGCAACAACATCAAGGATTCTATAAATCTCTCCAGGGTTTCGTCTAGAAAATAGATAAGAGGCGACACCTGCCCCAACAACAGCACCATGATAACTCATACCCCGTATACCTACAAACTCTCCATTAGAGAATGGATTAAATATCTGCCAAGGTTGGGTTAAATAGTATGAAGTATTTGGGTCATAAAAAAGAATATACCAAATTCTTGCACCTAAAATAATCCCAACTTCAATCCATATAAAATAATTATCAATTAAAAGTTCAGAGATAGGAATATTATCTCTTCTTATAATCCATTTTGCAAACCACAATGCTAAGAGCAGAGCAGAGATATACATAATCCCATACCAGTGTATAGATATAAAGCCAAAATCAACGGCTATGGGATTAAAGTGTTCGTAAATATGGTTCCAAAATTCCACATAAATCCTTTATTTTAAATGAGAATATAGTATAGCATAGTAGACCATTAACTATTCATTAATATTCCATTGTTTGATTATTAATAGTTATCTATTATAATACGTTTAAGACAAACAAATGTCATCAGCATTGTTCACAAGATTAAGTATGTAATTGAACTCCTTTGAAATATACTCCCTTGATAGAACATATTTAGACCTCCTTTGTAATAGCCCTTGTGAGCAATGCTGATAACATTTTTACTCTTACTTTTAACACTTCTCTTGATATGATTCCCTCATTATTTTAGACACTAAGGATTTACCATTATAAAAATTCTAATGATAGAAGATGATTATGAAATTTCTCAAATTCTAACCGAATACCTCAACAAATTTGATATTACTGTTATGTCTGCCGAAGAGCCATATATGGGTCTCTCTCTATTAACTCAAAATGAGTTTGACCTAATTATTTTAGATTTAACACTTCCTGGAATAGATGGTCTAGAGGTTATCCCAAAAATTCGTGCACACTCTTCCATTCCAATTATTGTCTCTTCTGCACGAGATGATATTACCGATAAAGTTATTGCAATGGAACGTGGAGCAGATGATTATATGCCAAAACCATATGACCCACGTGAGTTGGTTACTCGTATTAAAACTATACTAAGACGAACCAAAGGTTCAACAGAAGAGAATAAAGAAAAATCTCTTTTTGAATTAAATAGCAAGGCTCGTCATATTATTTTTAAAAATATACTACTTGAATTAACTGCTGCTGAATTTGATATTTTAGCAATTTTAATTCAACAAAAGAACTCAGCAGTATCAAGAGAACATCTACTTTATGATAGTGAACATATTGATGATAATAGCTCTATTAAAAATATTGATGTAATCATATCACGAATTCGTCAAAAACTCTCTGCAATTGATAATAAAAACTCCTATATTAAACCTGTTCGAGGAATTGGCTACCTTTTAACAGAAAAAATATAAGGATAATTCATTATGAAAAACATTATGAGAAACATCTCTGTTTCTGCTTTTATTAATACCCTATTTGCTTTGGTATTATCACTTCTTATCATAGCTCTATTTCTTTTTATCTCTTGGGATAAAGAGAAACAGAAAAAAGATGAACTCAATCGTTATAAACTTATATCTAACCTTCTTCTATCTACAGCCCAACTCAATCCTACCCAAGAAGAGAAGAAGAGATTTTACAAGAACTTTCATGTAAAACCTGTTGCACTTAATGAAAATCGTCTACTAATATTAAGTAAAGGAACTGTAATCTTTGAAGGAGAATCAGTATATGGACGTATGCAAATATTTGCTATTGGAGAGAATCAATATATCTATCTAAAACGTTATGGATACAACTTAATGCTTAAAGATATGCAACCACAAAGTATGCGTATACAAATCACCATACTTATTGCTATACTTATTGCTATTTTATTTATTTTTCTCTATGTTGCAATTATCCAAAAGTTAACTCCTCTTAAAAAACTAAATAAACAGATAGAAGAGTTTGCTAATGGAAATATGAATATTAAAATTACACAAAAAAGCAATGATGAGATAGGTAAAATAGCACAAAGCTTTGACAATGCGATACACCATATTCGTACCCTTCTTGACTCTAAAAATCTATTTATGCGAAATATGATGCATGAGTTAAAAACACCAATTACAAAAGGTCGTATAGCTATAGCAATGGTAGAAGATGGAATGAGTAAAGATACACTTATTCGTGCCTTTGAACGTATGAATGAACTTATTGATGAACTAGCACATGTCGAGCGTTTAACTACTCAAGATTTTCAACCATTAATGAGAGAAGAGAAATTAAGTCGTATTGTAGATAGTAGTATAAAACTACTAATTTCAAATAAAAGTAAACTAAATGTTCAAGTAGAAGATACAGAACTAATCACAGATACAAAATTACTTGCATTAGCAATTAAAAATCTATTAGACAATGCCTTAAAATATGGCGAAGATGAGACAACTATTATTGCAACAAAAAATAGAGTTCAGGTAATTTCAATAGGACAGAGCTTAGAACACCCTCTCTCATACTATCTAGAGCCTTTTACTCAAGAAGAGAAGAGAAACAGTGGTTTTGGACTAGGATTATATATTGTTCATAATATTGTTGAAAGATTGAACTATAAACTAAACTATTTCCATAAAAATGGAAAAAATATATTTGAACTAAAACTATAAAAAGCTACATATCCAAATATTTTTTCTCATTTCCTGAAGTTAACTGAGCAATTTCGGGATTAGGATGGTAAAGAACTCCTGTTTTCTCTTCCACTTTTTTACCATTAATCTCATCCAAAACTTTTAATAATTTTCTTTCGGTTTCAAATGTTAAATTACCTGTAGCTAAAAGACCAAGAATTTTTTCTGCATACTCTTTTTTAGCAATAAGTTCTCTATACTCTGTCTCTTTCTCTAACTCCATTGTTGAAAGATACTTTTGATAACGAAGATAGATAAAAATAAGTAAAAATAGAAGAACAGATATAATTATATAGGTATAATTTCTCTGTGTTGCCTCTACAGTTTTTGCCTGATACTTCATTGTAGCAATATTAGAATTAATTTCATAATCAATCTTTTTTAGCTCAACCTTGGTATTTTGCTCTTTTTCGCTAATTTTAATATTCTCATAAGTCTGAAGTTGCTGTTTTTTATGAGCATTATCCAAAACAATAAGCTGTGCCTCTTTTTCGTTAGCAAGTTTTTTAAATGCAAGCTCTTGTTGTAGTTGCATATCGGTATGTGGTTGCTCAATTATCTTTCGAAATGCCTCTTGAGAACTCCCTGTAGTACTGAATGCAGAAAAGACAATATACCCCAATATTGCCGATAATCCAACAAGTAAAACCTCTCTCATTTATACCTCCTTAAATATGAAAAATAGCAAAAAATCATAAAAAATATTTTATAACAAATTAAAACCCTAGTGTAATATTCTAATATTATATCACTTTATCTATAATTTTGTGTTTATAAAATTCACTTTCAATACTTTTTCTAATTTTCATTAAAAAAGTATATAGTTTAAAGCCTATTGAAAAATTGATGTTCTATAACTATCTGTACGTTTTTTCCAACCTGCAAGCCATTTTCTTTCGTTTTTTTCTGCTGGAGAGTTTTTAACACGACGCTCTAATGTAAGATAAGCAACTCGTGAAAATTCAGCCAATGCTCCTGCACCAGCTTGTACTGGTCTCATATCTTTAAGCACCTGTAACATTCCCCAACCTTGGTTATTATAACGTTCTGTAGCCTTTATACCTTTTCCTTTAAAATTAATATAATCAATTAAAGGATACCATCCACCTTTAGTCTTAGCCAAAGCATTATAGTTGTTTACAATATGTTTTCTATATTGAGGAGCAACATATTTTACAATTTCTGGAATGGAGGCATGTAATCTATCAAAAAAGAATTGAGTCTGAAGAGCCTTTGTATTTATTAATAGTGTTTGTAACTGTTGAAACTCTTTATCTCCTCTTGAACGTTCAAAAACCTCTCTATTCTTCCATGGAGCACCCGTTTTTCTTGCTTGTAATAACCATTGAGGAACTTCCACTTTATTAGCTACATAATAGTCTATCATAGATGGAAAAGTCTCATCAAAACGTTTCGGTTCTCCTTGTGGATACCAGATAAAGTGTCCAATACCTAATGATGCAAAATCTTCATTTGGAGACCAATACATTAAGTATTTAAGATTCCCCCCTGTCTCATTTTGATAAATTCTTTCAGAAATTACATTTAACTCATAGGGGGTTAAACTTGGTCGTGTTACATCTATAGGGTATACTGTTCTTGTCTCTGTAACTTGTTTTGCACAAGAGGTTAGAAGCAAAGTTGTTAAGCCAATAGTTGCATATAATTTTATTCTCTTCATACTTTTTCCTATCAATAATTTATATTACTAAAGTATAGGAGAAAAAAACTAATATATATGTTAATTTATTAAATTAAATTAGTTTATTAATATTTATTTTTTATTTGGAGTATAGGCAGCATAATAGGTACTTCCATCAGAAAAACTATTAACTGTTAATTTTGAAAAATTATCAAGATAACTCCAAAAATCTTCTAAAATTTCAGAATCTACCCCTTTTACCTCTTGTAGTGCTTCTCTTATTGTTCCTAACCACTCAACTCTTGCTTTTTCATTAATAGAGAAATCATCATGAATACGAATCATAAACTCATTTAACTCCATTCCACCTGTCTCTTCTTCATAAACTTTTGGTCCACCACAAATCTGAATAAAAAATTTTGTATTTTTTATCTTAATCTGCTCAAATTCATCTTCATCTTGTGGAAAAAAGTGTGCTATTTCACTCTCATAAATCTTATCATAAAAGTTAAACATCAACTCTCTCATTCCATCCTCTCCACCTATCGCTTCATAAAACCTTGCACTAGGGTTCTTAAAATCTACATGTTCACCTTTTACAACTTTTGTAATATCCATTGCCATACTTAATCCTTACTATAAATTTGTATCTATTATAATAAATATAAGTTATAGTCTCTATAAATTAATCACAATATCTTTTAAGCAAATTGGAATATGTGTCAATTCGTCTATCTCTTAAAAATGGCCAAATATCTCGAACTTCTTTTGTTCGTTTTTTATCAATATCTGCATAAAGTATCTGCTCTTTCTCTTTGGCTTGAGCAATCATTTGACCTTGAGGGTCACAGACAAAACTATTTCCCCAAAATCGTATACCATCCATAACACCCGAGCTATCTTTTTCAAACCCAACACGGTTACAAGACAGAACAGGAATACCATTAGCAATAGCATGTGAACGCTGAATAGTTACCCATGAATCCAACTGTCTAGCTTTCTCCTCTTTAGTATCTTCATCAAACCAACCAATTGCAGTAGGATAGATTAAAAGTTCTGCTCCTTTTAACGTCATAAGTCGTGATGCTTCGGGATACCATTGATCCCAACAAATTAGAACCCCCAATCTACCTACCGAAGTATCTATTGGTTCAAACCCCAAATCCCCTGGAGTAAAATAAAACTTCTCATAAAAGCCTGGGTCATCTGGAATATGCATCTTTCGATACTTACCTGCAATAGAACCATCTTTTTCAAATACTACAGCTGTATTATGATAAAGCCCTGCTGTTCGTTGTTCAAAAAGAGATGTAACCAAAACTACCCTATTTTTTTTTGCAACAGCAGACCAAAATTCTATATCATCATGCCAAGATGAAGCATAAGCAAAATATTTGGTATCTTCACTTTGACAAAAATACTCATTTTGATGTAATTCCTGTAATACAATCAATTCTGCTCCTGCTCTAGAAGCCTCTTCTATATCTTCAACTGTCTTCTTTATAGTTAGTTCTCTATTTCCATAATATTTTTTTTGAATTAATGCTACTTTCATCTATCAACTACTTTTTTATCTATTTTATCATAAGAAATAGAAAAATCTTTATAAAAATAATATTTAATTTAATATTATTTTTTTATGTTAAATATTATTTTAAGTTTATTTCTGTTATACTACATAATATAAAACATAAAGGATACAAGATGTTTGAGATTACTTTAAAAAACCGTTCTTATCTACTTATTTTTAGCACGCTACTAATCATGGGTTGTGGAGAAGTATCTTCCAATTCAGTAACTCAAATATCAACTCACGGTGGAGCATCTAAAATAGATATTACTCAACAAGAGTTTTTAGATGCAATCAATCAAGCTCGTTCTATTCCAAGAGACTGTTACCCTAGTGACCCAACACGAGGAGAGATGAAAGCAGTACCACCATTAACATGGAACAGTGACCTTTATGCTTCGGCACTTGAACACTCTACCGATTTAGCAGAGAGTAACACCTTTTCTCATACAGGTTCAGGAACAGCTTCAGACATTACAGGAGATGGAAAACCAAGTAAATTTTATGAAAGAATTGTTGCTAATGGTTACTCAAATTACTACTCTGTAGGAGAAAATATTGCAGGGGGGCAACAAAATTTAAAAGAGGTAATGGATGCATGGTTAAACAGCCCTGGACACTGTGTAAATATTATGAAAGAGAGTTTTACCGAAGTTGGTGTAGCTGTAGTTCTAAAAGAAGATAGTACTTATGGAATATACTGGACACAAAGTTTTGGAAGTAAATATAAGCAATAAAAAATATAATACTACTGCTCAGTACCTTCTATCGCTTGGGGAAGTTTCTGCAAAGGTACTGTGCAGTAGTATTATATTAAAATGGAATTTGCATTGTAGAACAGTGCAAACTCCCTCCCTCTTCAATCAATCTGCTACACTCCACAGGAATTATTTCTTTATCAGTAAAAAAATCTTTAAAAATTTTATAAACCTCTTTATCTTCAGTCACAGAGTATGAGGGATAGACCAAAGCACCATTTGTTATTAAAAAATTGGCATAAGTGGCAGGTAATCTTCTATTTTGTTTGGGGCTAAAGCCTCCGATTCCAGTAGACTCTATATATTTAGCAGTTGGCATTGGCAAAGCAATCAGATTATAAGCCTTGCCCTCAAAAGTTCTAAACTCTCTTAACTGCTCCTCCATCTTTTGCAACTCATCATAATGTTCATCACTCTTATCAGTACATTTCACATAGATAATAGTATCTTCACTTACAAACCGAGCCAATGTATCAATATGACTATCTGTATCATCCCCAGCCAAATATCCATAATCTAACCAAAGAACCCTTTTAAT
>Ga0256827_10002146_pt1 | contig 12736 bp, 12 predicted proteins | sample CV84metaG_FD_185977 | JGI IMG/M metagenome (GOLD analysis project Ga0256827, IMG submission 185977) | Hydrothermal vent microbial communities from East Pacific Rise, Pacific Ocean - CV84 | ecosystem: Environmental > Aquatic > Marine > Hydrothermal vents | place: Pacific Ocean: East Pacific Rise... | reverse complement strand
TACAGAATATTGGAGATAGGGATATAAAGGATGCCGGAGCCGATTTCTATTATAAAAAAGAATCGGCAGTTCTTATGTCTGCCTTTGGGCAAATGAAAATTGAAAGCTGCCATCGGGATATGATTATCGAGGGGGCGTTAAATAAGGAGAAGAACTATTTTGTTACTTTAAATAGCAGTTCATATACCAAAACCATATTAGAAGCCATTAAACTTTACCCGCAAACTATTCTTATTATCGAAAAAGAAGAGGCGACAGGCATAAAAGGGGTACAGCAATTAATTCGTGAAGTGGTAGCGGCCGAGCTTAATAACCCTCTGATATTGAGGTTGAAAATTGAGGCTGCAGACGAGGAGGCTTTTTTAGTTCAGGCTTCGGTTCAGGCAGGGGCTTTCTTATTAGAGGCACAATTAGATGGGCTTTGGTTGGAATCGGAGGCATATAAAACCACCGAAACCGCTTTTGGTATTTTACAGGCCAGCCGGCAACGTATGAGTAAAACAGAATATATCGCCTGTCCTTCCTGTGGTCGTACTTTATTTAATATCCAACAAAAGCTACAGGAGATAAAGGCGCTTACGGAGTCGTATAAAGGATTGAAGATAGCTGTAATGGGCTGTATGGTCAACGGTTTAGGCGAAATGGCCGATGCCGATTATGGTTATGTAGGTTCGGCTAAAGGGAGCGTAGATATTTATAAAGGGCATGAGCTGATAAAGAATAAAGTAGATGAAAACATAGCCACCCGGGAATTAATAAACCTGATTGAGCTTTATGAGAAGTAGAATATCGGTTTAGTCTGATTATTATTATTAATTTTGCAGCGCTGAATATAGAATAGTTGTATTTTTATCTGTTTTTTAAAAACCAAAAAGTTAATGAATATTATTATAGCAGGAGATGGAGAAGTGGGTTTGCATTTGGCACAGCTTTTAGCCGATGAGCATCATGATATCACCTTTATCGATCCTAATGAGCAGTTGTTGAGTGTGGTGTCAAGTCATACCGATTTAATGACGATAACAGGAAGTTCTATTTCGCTTGATGTGTTGGAAGAGGCCGATGTAAAGGATGCTGATTTGTTAATTGCAGTACTTCATGATGAGGCCGTAAATATTCTTACAGCCATTTTGGGTAAAAAATTAGGTGCTAAAAGAACCATCGCACGTATCTCGAACAGAGAGTTTATGAGTGCAAAGAATTTGGCTATTCTTCAGGAAAAAGGAGTAGATATAATTATTAATCCCGAACAGGTAGTGGCAAATGAGGTGGTACAACTGTTAAAGCAAACGGCTGCTACCGAGATATTTGATTTCTCTGATGGGAAACTGCAGCTGTTCTTGATAAGGCTGGATAAATATGCTTTGGTGGTTAATAAAACCCTCAACCAAATAGCCCAAGAGTTTCCTCATATCGAATTCCGTGCAGTAGCTCTTCATCGTAATGGAGAAACTATTATACCTACAGGGGATCATTATTTTAGAGAGAATGATTTGGCTTACGTGATTACCAAACCCGAAGGGGTGAAGCTGCTTCTTGAGCTGGGAGGGAAACAAAATTTCGAGATCAACGATATCATGATCATCGGTGGGGGCCGAATAGGCAGGATGTCGGCTATGCAGTTGCAGAACCAATTGCATGTAAAGATGATAGAATCTGATGAAAAGCGTGCCAATGTTTTAACTAATGAGATAGAAGATGCGCTGATTATCAATGGTGATGCCAGAGATATGGATTTATTGGAAGATGAAGGCATTAGGGAGATGGATGCTTTTATTGCTGTAACCAATAATACAGAAACCAATATACTAACATGTCTTCATGCCCGGAAGATGGGTGTTAAAAGGACTATTGCTTTGGTAGAAAATATTGAATATATCGATATTGCTAAAAATATTGGGATTGATACCATTATCAATAAAAAACTTACTACAGCAAGTGTTATCAACCTGTATACCATGGAGGCTCAGGTAACCACCATTAAGTGTTTGAGTGGGATTAATGCCGATGTGATAGAGATGGTGGCCAAGCCCAAATCTAAAGTTACCAAAAAGCCTTTAAAGAAACTGAATTTACCCGAAGGATGTATTATTGGAGGCATTATCCGTGAGGGGAAAGCTTTTATAGCTGTGGGTGATTTAACGATTGAAGCTGGCGATAAAGCCGTTGTTTTTGCTTTACCTTCGGCCATTCACAAGATTAATAAGATGTTTAAATCTTAGTTATATGCGTAGGCAATCCATAAATTTTAAACTGGTTTTCAGAACCATTGGTATTCTGCTGTTATTGGTAGGAATGGCTATGTTTACAGCCTTACCATTTTCGTGGTATTTTCATCCCGAGGGTGTCAGTGACTTCTCTGTCATGTCTGCATCATCGGATTTCTTTCCTTTGTTGTTAGCAGGTGTTATTACCATTGTTACGGGAGTTATTACCCTGATTGTCACTCGCAAAGCCAATAATAACACCACTAAAAAAGAAGGTTATTTGATTGTAACTTTTAGTTGGTTGATGATATCGGCATTTGGAGCACTCCCTTTTTATTTAAGTGGATATTTTGGCTCTTATGTCAATGCTTTCTTCGAAACTATGTCGGGTTTTACCACTACGGGAGCTTCTATATTGACCGATATTGAATCCATTCCGCAAGGTTTATTGTTTTGGCGAAGTTTAACGCATTGGATTGGAGGTATGGGAATCATTGTGCTATCTCTTGCTATCCTACCATTATTAGGTATTGGCGGCATGCAGATGTTCTCGGCTGAGGCGCCGGGCCCCACTACCGATAAGATTCATCCTAAAGTGCGGGAAATGGCCAAGCGCTTATGGGCTATTTATGTCTTACTCACTTTTGTACAAACCATATTGTTGATGCTGGGAGACATGAGTTTCTTCGATGCTATTTGTCATTCCATGGCTACCATGGCTACCGGAGGTTTTTCTACTCAGAACACCAGTATTGCCGGTTATTCGCCCTATATTCAATATGTTATCATTTTGTTTATGATTATGGCAGGTACCAACTTTGCCCTCCATTATTATATGTTAAAACGGAAGTTCTCCAAGGTAAACCAAAATCAGGAGTATCGTTTATATCTCGGTATTATTGTGGTGGTAGGTTTGATAATTACAATAGGTTTAATAACACAACAGGATATTGGAATAGAGAAAGCTTTTAGGGATAGTTTATTTCAGGTAGTATCTATTCTTACAACCACAGGTTTTGTGTCGGCGGATTATCTCCTTTGGCCTACTCCTTTATGGGTGATTTTATTTATGTTATTTTTTGTTGGTGGTAGTGCCGGTAGTACCGGTGGAGGTGTTAAAGTCATTCGTATTTTGGTATTAATCAAGAATAGCTTATTAGAGTTTCGCCGCTTATTACATCCACAAGCCATATTACCGGTACGTTTTAATCATAAGCCTTTACCCAATAAAATTGTATTTGTGGTGATTTCTTTCTTCTTGTTTTATATCTCCACCTTTGCTATTGGTGCAGTGGTGATGACCTTCTTTGGTCTCGATTTCCAATCGGCCATAGGAGCTTCAGCATCTTCATTAGGTAATGTAGGACCTGCCATTGGTTCTCTGGGACCGGTCGAAAACTATGCCCATCTGCCCGAAGGCGGGAAGTGGTTCCTGAGTTTTTTAATGTTGTTGGGACGACTTGAGATATTTACTGTTTTGATTATCTTTTCTCCTACTTTTTGGCGTAAATAATGCTTGGTATATTTATATTGAAAGAAGTATAAAGAGATACTTTTATCCTTTGGATCTCAGCTCAAAACCATCCCAGTCTAAACCCACAGTGAAATTAGATCGGTAATCTGCAAGTTCTTTGGCAGAAAGCCTGATGCTTTGAACACTTTCCATATTTTCTGCTTTTTCCGAGATCCACTCGCCTTTGGGTTCTATCACGCCGGAAAAACCGGAATGTGGTGTGCCGTTATCATCTTTCCCAATTCTGTTGACACCAATGGTATAAGCCTGGTTCTCGATAGCCCTGGCGGTGAGTAAGGATCGCCAGGCATAAGCCCGGGCAGCAGGCCAGTTAGCCACATAAATTAATAAATCGTAATCGTAGTTACCAGAATGATAGTTGTTTTTCGCCCAAACAGGAAAACGTAAATCATAACATATCAAGGGTTTTATTTTCCAGCCTTTCAGTTCTACAATAAGGGTTTCTTCGCCGGCCGTAAAGCGGAGATGCTCGTTACCTAAGCTAAAAAGATGTTTTTTATTATAGGTTTTAAAGCTCCCGTCGGGTAGTACCCAATACAAACGATTGTAGTAGTTGCCGTTTTCCTTTACAATCATGCTGGCAGTAATAACTGTTTGTTTTTCCTGTGCTGTTTTTTGTAACCATAATAAACTCTCTTCGGCAGCTAAAGGATCAATTTCTTGTGGCTTCACCACAAAGCCCGTATTAAACATCTCGGGTAGGATGATTAAATCTGTAGGCCCTTCTATCTGTTCAATCTTTTCCTGAAAAGACTGTATATTGGCCTGGTGATTCTGCCAGCTTAAATTGCTCTGAATAAAGGTGATGTTTAAATCTTGCATAGTAATTCGGCAGCTTGTTCTAATGTTTCTTCTGATTTAGCAAAGCAAAAACGAAGCATTTTATTGTCGTCTTTTTTATGATAGAAGGCCGACACAGGGACAGAGGCGACTTTATGTTCTTTGATGAGCCAGTCGGCAAATTCCATTTCTGTTTTATCGCTGATGGCAGAGTAATCTAATACCTGAAAATATGTGCCATAAGCGGGGATGGGTTTAAATTTTGAAGACGATAGGAGCTTTAAGAAGTAATCTCTTTTTTTCTGATAAAAAGCCCCTAAATAATTATAGTGGTCTTCGTCTTTAAGATATTCGGCAAGGGCATATTGGATGGGTGTATTAACGGCAAAAACAACAAATTGGTGTGTCTTTCTGAATTCTGCCATTAATTTCTCAGGAGCTACGGCATAGCCCATTTTCCAACCTGTAGCATGAAAGGTTTTTCCAAAACTGGCAATAACAATACTTCTTTCAGCTAAGCCGGGATAGGCCGAGAGGCTGTAGTGTTTTTTATTATCAAAGATGAGGTGTTCGTATACTTCGTCGCTAAGAATCACTATATCGGTGCCTTTTGTCAATCGTTGTAGTTTCTCCAGGTCTTTTTTCGAAAGCACAGCTCCGGTAGGATTGTGTGGCGTGTTGAGGATGATCATGCGTGTGCGGTGACTGATCATGCGCGATACCTCTTGCCAGTCGATATGATAATCGGGGAGGCGTAATTTGGCATATTTTACAATGCCACGATTGAGTTTTATGGTGGGAGAATAGCAATCGTAGGCGGGTTCAAAAATAATTACCTCATCATCTTCTCTTACAAAAGCCGATATAGCAGTAAAAATGGCCTGCGTGGCTCCGGCAGTCACCGTTACTTCGGTTTCGGGATGGTAGACAGCTCCATGGCAGCGTTCAATCTTCTCTGCAATCCTCTCTCGTAATATAGGGAGGCCGGGCATAGGCGCATATTGGTTATAACCTTTGCGCATATTCTTGGCAATCATATTGATAAGCTCAGGAGAGACATCGAAATCTGGAAAGCCCTGAGATAAGTTGATGGCTTTATGGTCGATAGCTTTCTTGGACATTACTGCAAATATTGATGTTTCTATTCCCGGGAGTTTAGAGGTGATTGAGTTTTGATAGGCATCCATAATTAGTCATTTTTTTGAGTCTTCAAAGATAGTAAAACAATCAAAGACACGCTTTTATTAACATAAAAAAAGCCACTCAAAAAGATGAGTGGCCTATATATTTTTTTGAGGTTTGTTTTATAAACCGAGTTTCGCTTTTACTAAAGGAAGGATATCGGTACCTGCAGAATAAAGAAGAATCTGCTCGTTGGCATTAATGATATAAGTAAAGCCATTTTCCTTAGCAACAGCAGTAATAGCATCTTGTGCTTTTTTAATCAATGGTTGTGTGAGTTCCATTTGTTTGTTTTGGATCTCGTATTGTGCTTGCTGATTGAAAGCTTCGATTCGTTGTTGTAAATCCATAATCTCCTTTTCCTTAGTTTGGCGGATGATTTCTGACATAGTAGCTTGAGTAGCCTGGTAATCAGTTACCTTTGTTTCGTACTCGCTCTGCATAGTGGCTAACTGAGCCTCTAAACCGGCAACATGGGCCTCTAAGTTTTTATTGATTTCTTCTTGTCCGGGCATTAAAGTAATCAACTCCTGAAAGTTAAGGTGCCCTATTTTTTGTGTTTGTGCTTGTATACTTGAACTAAAGCCTAATACCAATACTACTACAAATAATTTTATTATATTTTTCATTGCTTGAAAATTAATTAGTTTTCGTTAAATTTTATTTGATTTTAATTTATGATGCGCAAATTTATTATAATTATTTAGATATCCGAACGACAAATTGAAAAAACACAAAGTAATTAAGTTTCTTTAACTATATTAACGAAAAAGTAAGAAAAACGGGCCATGAAATACAGGGGAAATTAAAACTTAGCCACAGGAGTAACTCCTCCTATCACTTTATCTTCAAGTTTAACTATGGGTTTTGCGGATAAAGGAATATATAAATCTACGCGGCTGCCAAATTTTATGAAACCCAATTCGTCGTTCTGTTCTACTTCGTGATCTACTTTGGCATAACACACTATGCGGCGCGCTATAGCTCCAGCTACCTGATGTATCATCACACGTTTTTTATCGGTGGATTCTAAGCAGATAGAGGTTCTTTCGTTGAGTTTTGAGGCTTTTGGATGCCAGGCTACCAGATGTTTCCCGGGATGATATTTGAAATATTTTACGGTTCCTTTAAATGGAAACCAATTGATATGTACATCGTTTGGCGACATGAAAACACTGATCTGAAAACATTCTTCTTTCAAATATTCACTTTCGAAAACTTTCTCCACGACCACTATTTCGCCATCTGCCGGTGCCATGATAGAGCCGTCTATGCTGACAAAATCGCGTTTGGGTACTCTGAAGAATCTCACAATTAAGGCATAAAAGATAATGGCAGCTATGCTAACAGATGCTTTATACCACGACACATCCGGTCCCCAGTATATTAACGCATATGCTAATAAGGCCACTAAGAATAATGCAATAATAATAGTGTTTTTACCTTCTTTATGAAGCTTCATCTGTTATAATCTATATGTCGTTTTCTTAATAGTTTAGCTCGAAAATAAGTCGCCAGATTAATACATTTTTCATATTAACGATGGTCATCTTATGTTTAATAACTAAGTAAGCAAATATAGTAAAAATACATAAAATGGGATAGAAAAAATTGCAGCATCAAATCTGTCAAGAATTCCACCATGACCCGGCATGATATTACCACTGTCTTTCACCCCCATACTCCTTTTAAGCAGGCTTTCAATCAGATCGCCAAAGCTGGCAGCCACTACCGTAATTAAAGCAATGATGACCCAAGTAAAAGGAGTGAGCAGTTGGGTGTAATAGCCAAAAAGCCACGCAATTATCAGGGTGATACTGGCGCCTCCAATACTACCTTCCCACGATTTTTTTGGCGAGATTCTTTCGAACAAACGATGCTTCCCAAAGGCCGATCCTGTGAGGTAAGCAAAGGTATCACTCGACCAAACAAAAACGAAAAAGGCGATGAGATACAAAGGCTCAAATGCACCATTTTCACCAGATCCCATATTAGCAACCAGATTAAAAAGACCAAATGGAAGCGATATGTAGATTAAAGGCAGTATTTTAATACCTAATTCTTCAAAAGGCTTGTCCGATATTTTATATAGTGCTGCAATAAAAAGTAAAAATATTATGGGAATCATTGATAAAAGAATCCGGGCCTCGAGCAGATGATTGGCATACAAACCTATCCCCAAATAGATGATGCTTCCGATAATAATGATTGACGAAGCATTGCTTATCATCTTTTTATTTGTAAACATGCGGTTATATTCAAACAGTGCTACGATATTAAAAACAAAAAACAAAGCAAATACAGCCAATGGTGTCCAAAGGATGCTTCCAATAATAAGTGCCACAAAAACAGCACCTGCTAATGATCTGATAATTAAGTTCTTCAAAACGTTATTCCATTAAGTCATCAACAAAAAACACAAATAATTCCCGGGGGCCGTGAGCACCCATCACTAAAGTTTTTTCTATGTCAGCAGTACGACTGGGTCCACTAACCAGAGTTAACATGGACGGCAATACCCCATTATATTTTTCACGCATCCCAATAATGGCATCGCTGATCTCGGGCAGCAATTGCGAAGCGTAAGCTACTACCAGATGTACCTCGGGCCAAGCGTGCATCTTACGTCCCGAAGTTAATCCCGAAGACATGAGTACAGACCCAAAACGAGCAATTAAGAATTCACATTCCGTGAGGCCGCTTTTGGTGTTTTTAAAATCTTTTTCTTCCGACAGGTAGTCTATGCCTTCGGCGGATAATTGCGATTGTAATGCAGGGTTCACACAGAACACAGGACCAAAATCTTCCTCTTTAATGATTAAAGCTAAGGTATGACCCAAATCCTTTTCGTTTTCAACAAATACAAATTTACCTCCAAGGGCAGATAACTCCTGAGCAAAATATAATTCTATGGATTCTTCTACCTTTCGCATCACAGCTTTATCGGTATTTACAGAACTGTAAGGGTTTGCCTGTGTATTCATCAAGCCATTTCTGATAGCTTTGAGTATCTTTTCTTTAGAAGTAGTTTCGTCCATAACTGTTAAGCCTTATCTTCAGTTTCAGTCTCTGTTTCAACCAAAACTTCAGGGTTTTCTGTTGAATTTGCTAATTCTTTGGTTTCCTTTTTATCGGTATTGTCGCTGTTAATATTAAGATGTTCTTTTCCTTCGTCCCAGGAGCGTTTTCCAAATACTGTTTCCAAGTCTTCTCTAAAGATCACTTCCTTCGACATCAGAATCTCTGCTAATTTAGTGAGTTTGTCTTTATTGTCTTCCAAAAGTTGAATAGCACGTTTATATGCTCCTTCGATGAGTTTACTCACCTCGGCATCTATCAGCTGTGCTGTTTTTTCGCTAAATGGTTTCTGGAACTGGTACTCCGACTGTCCTGAAGAGTCGTAATATGAGATGTTTCCTAACTTATCGTTGAGCCCAAAATAGGCGACCATATTAAAAGCTTGTTTGCTTACTTTTTCCAGGTCGTTAAGGGCACCTGTGGATATTCTGTTAAAGATTACCTTCTCGGCAGCACGTCCACCCAGGGTGGCAGCCATCTCATCGAGCATTTGTTCTTTAGTGCTTAATTGTCTTTCTTCGGGGACGTACCAGGCAGCGCCTAAGGCTTTTCCACGGGGCACTATGGTTACTTTTACCAATGGATGAGCATGTTCCAAAAGCCAGCTCACAGTAGCATGTCCCGATTCGTGATAAGCAATCACTTCTTTTTCTTTAGGACTGATGATTTTGCTACGTTTTTCCAAACCTCCAACAATACGGTCGATGGCATCAAAGAAATCCTGTTTTGTGATTTTCTTTTTCTCCTGTCGTGCAGCTATCAATGCCGCTTCGTTACAAACATTGGCAATGTCGGCACCTGAGAACCCGGGTGTTTGCTTGGCCAACATCTCAAGATTAATAGAGTTGTCCACCTTTAACGGCTTTGTATGTACCTCAAAAATCATCTTTCGTTCGCTCAACTCCGGAAGCTCTACATGAATTTGTCTGTCGAAACGTCCAGCTCTGAGTAAGGCTTTATCTAAAATATCGGCACGGTTGGTAGCGGCCAGTATAATCACTCCGGCATTGCTTCCAAAGCCATCCATTTCGGTTAATAGCTGGTTCAGGGTATTTTCTCTTTCGTCGTTGGCACCTGTCATGGCATTTTTTCCACGAGCCCGGCCAATGGCATCTATCTCATCGATAAAGATAATACAAGGTGATTTTTCTTTGGCTTGCTTAAAGAGGTCTCTCACCCTTGAAGCACCCACGCCCACAAACATTTCTACAAAATCGGAACCCGATAGCGAGAAAAATGGTACCTGAGCTTCACCGGCTACAGCCTTCGCCAAGAGGGTTTTTCCTGTTCCCGGAGGGCCTACCAAAAGGGCCCCCTTAGGGATCTTACCACCTAATTCGGTATACTTCTCAGGTTTCTTCAAGAAGTCTACGATCTCCATCACTTCTACCTTAGCTTCCTCTAAACCTGCTACGTCTTTAAAATTAACCGATACAGAACTTTCTTTATCAAAGAGTTGTGCTTTGGATTTACCAATATTAAATATTTGGCCACCTCCTCCGGCACCACCTCTACTCATCATTCGCATGATAAAGAACCATACCCCAACCAATAGCACGATAGGGAATACCCATCCAAAGATGTCTTTTCCCCAATCCTGGCGTGTTTCATTTTTAATATATACAGGGTCTTTGCTGTTCTTTTGAGTTTCCTGAACTCTTTTCTCAAAGGTCTCGATACTACCTATTTGATAATAAAAATCAGGTGCTTTCTCCGAGAAGTTTGATTCGGATTTCTTTAGATCGTAATTTCCTTTTTTATCATCTTTGATAAAAATCTCAGCAAATTCTTTATTAACAAGGACAATATTTTTTACATCTTCGTTAATCAGCATTTGCTTTATTTCGCCCCAATCTGTTTCTTTAGCTGTTTGATTTCCTCCTAAAAGGGTAACCCCTAAAAATAACACCGTTAAGATACCGTAAATCCAATAAAAATTAATTTTCGGTTTACCGGCTTTGCCTCCACCAGTAGGGAAGACTGGTTTTTTCTTATCTTGTTTGGGTTTTGGAGGGGACGTATTTTTTTCTTGGTTGTTCTTATTTTCTGCCATTATGTCTAAATCTTTATGCCATACTTTCTTTAATGGTCGATATTTTAGCATCAGCCCATAAACCTTCCAAATTATAGAATCTTCTACTTTTTTCCTGGAATACATGCACTACAACATCAACAAAATCTAATAATATCCATTCTGCCACATCTGCGCCTTCTACATGTACGGGTCTGTCGTTCAATTGTTTGCTTGCTTCATGACCTGCGGACTCAGCAATAGCTTCTACTTGTGTATTTGATAAGCCGTGGCAAATTACATAATAACTACTCACCGCATTATGGATTTCTCTTAAATCGATGATAGTAATTTCTTTAGCTTTCTTCTCTAACATACCATATACAATGGTTTCTACTAATTGTTCCGAGGTATGATTTTGATTGTTATTTGTCATTCAATAAATTATTTTCTGTTGCAAAAGTAACCAAAATGATGGTTAAAACTACATATTTATTATCACTACACAAATACAAAGCCAAAGTATCAATTATTTAAACAAAAAATCACTTTTGAATTATTACTAAACTAATTCTGCTAAAAGGGGGTGGATTCAGATTTTTTTTGTAATTTTAGGTTTCTAAATATTATAAAAAATTAATTATGAGAAAATCCTTAATTTACCTATTGTTTATAGCTGCTATCATGGTATTTGTTTCTTGCGAATCCGGTGAAACAAAACAGCATCAGGATCAGGCTGATGAGATCGTAAATATTGAAGCAGAGAAATTAAAAGTCTCTGATTTATTAGATCGTTTGGCCGAGGCTACCGAAGCTGGAAATATTGAAGCTATTGAGAATATTTGGTGTCCGGAACCTCATTCACTATTGCTGGGAACCGAAAACGATGAAAAATTAGTGGGATGGAAGCAGATTAAACATGCTATCACAGGACAATCTACTACTTTTAAGGAAATGTTAATTGCTATTACTGATCAGAATATTCAAATAGACCGGGATGGCAGAACAGCTTGGTTCTTCGAAGAATTGAATTATAGTTTTATCCTCGACAATAAAGCCATGAGTTTCGAGGGGATTCGTTTTACCGGTGTGTTTGTAAAAAGCATGGATGATGAATGGAAACTCGTTCAAGGACATATGTCAGTGGCCTCGTCATTGGACGTAGACTAAAGTAGTTTAATACTTTATTTTTAAAGAAATATTAGGCTCATGAAGCACTAAATCTTTAAAGCTAAAACTATTTGTAGCAGTTGTTTTATTATTCATAACAACAGCGTTTTCCCCTTTTACACTTTTTATTTCTGTTGGTGTGTTAATGACTAACTGATAGTTGATGTACTTTAGCATATCTTTCGATGGTAAATCATCCATCAGGTGTTGCTCTTCGATAAGCATTTGTAAATACCCATTAAGATTAGGTCTGACGATTTTATGTTTTTTTATCTTTAGGAATTTCTTCATAAAAATATTTCGCTCTATTTCTGCCAAACTGTATATGGCATTATTCAATGATGCTTCGTCTTCAAAATCAAAACTAATCTTGAAGTTGATACTTTTAGATTGAAAGTGCTTTTTTACATTGGAAATTCCTTCTTGTTGCTTTAAAAGCGCTATTTTTTTCTCCAGCTCTGCTATGGCAGGAACCTCTATTTGTGAATTGGTAAGGCTTAACAGACCGCCTAACTCTTCTGATTCCAATCGTAGTTCGTAATGCCCCGACTTATTATCGTTAATACTGATCTCTTCCACTAAATCAATACAGGAAGTAACGCTAAAGGTGGTGATTAGTAGGGCTAAGAGCGTGAAATATTTTCTCATTTTTGTAATTTTAAGGGGCAAAAATAAGAATTTTAGCTTACGAAAATTGTTTCATAAGTTTTCTTAACACAGCGACTTCCTTTTATATCTTTTAATGTGTAATAAACTGCTTATAATACTGCGATT
>Ga0256827_10002145_pt1 | contig 12737 bp, 9 predicted proteins | sample CV84metaG_FD_185977 | JGI IMG/M metagenome (GOLD analysis project Ga0256827, IMG submission 185977) | Hydrothermal vent microbial communities from East Pacific Rise, Pacific Ocean - CV84 | ecosystem: Environmental > Aquatic > Marine > Hydrothermal vents | place: Pacific Ocean: East Pacific Rise... | reverse complement strand
AAAGCTCTCTATTTCTATTGAATACTCTTTACAGTTTTTAATAATTTTTGATATTTCAACCTCTCCTTTTTTCATCTTACAACAATTCAAATTTTAACAGAACAGGATTATGATCTGAGTTTTCAAACTCTAAATTTAATGATTTTATATCTATTTTTTTAATATTTGGGGAACAAAGAAACATATCTAAAACTGTTTCTTTTGTTTTTCCTTTTATATACGGATGGGTTAAAAACCTATTTGATGGTGTATTTGCGTCGTAAAAAATATGCCAATTAGGTAAAAAATCTTTACTTATTGATGATATTTTAAATGTAGCTTTATCATCTATAATTTTACCAAAAATATCATCATTGAAACTTGGAGGAGTTTGATTCCAATCGCCACCTAAAATAATATAATTACCTTTTACATATTCTGTTGTAACAAAATCAGAAATTTGCTTTAATTGTTTATCTTTTAATGTTCCATCATCGAAAGCTGAATTGTGAGTATTTATAATAAGTAACTCTTTTTTATTTGATAGCATAATTCGTGTTACCATAAAACAACGATCAAGCGTAAATAGCCTTTTAGGCCACGAAAAATTTTCTACGAATGAATGGCGTACTACTGAAAAAGGCTCATATTTGGTAAATGTAACTAAACCAGATTCAACCGAGCCCATTGGTTTTGTTATTGGTAATGGTACATATTTTACCCTATAATTTGGAACATAATAATTGTAAAAATTTGGTAATACTTTTTTTATTAATTCAAGATTATTTATATAATATGAACGCTTAGACTTAATATCAACCTCTTGTAATAATATAAAATCTACGCTAGAATATTCTGCTAATTTTGAGGAAATTGCATCAATATTTTGTTGGGTTCGTTTTTCTGATGTTCTCACTTTTTTACCTCCATCATAAAAAAAATCCATATCGTTACCTAATCCGGCATAACCTATATTCCATGTAAGTATTTCAAATTTTGTTTTTGTTGTTGGCTCATTATCACTTGACACATAAATACGTTCAACATAATTGGGGGTATAATCTGTTAAAGTTAAATATGTAAATGCTATTACTACAAATAAAATGATTAATAATAATAGTATGAATATTGATGATATAACTTTTTTCATAGAATGGTTTTTATACCATAAAATTACAAAAATATTTTCAAATGAAACTACTTGTATTTTATTAAAACGTAATGAGTTATTTTATTTCGGTTATTGCAAATTCTAAAATTGCAATAGGTTTATCAGATAATTTAATTAGTGAAGGATAAACATCATTCATTATTTCCGAAAATTCTTGATAATCCTCATCACTTTCTTGTGGCCCATAAACACTTACTCCTAGCCAATCAATGTATTCATCTCCAGGATAATAATTTTTAATCTTATTCCATTCTGTTTCTGGTTCACTATAGGCATCTACGTGAAAAAACCAAGTTATATTATTTGCTCCATTATTATTACAAATATCAATAATATGTCGGTATGCATCTATAAATCTTTCTGGACCATCTGGCAAATTAGGATCTCCATAACCAGTTGTTTCACCGGCTCCATTATATTGTCCATTCCAAGGAAACCAATTTCCATTTACTTCTGTTCCAAACTCTACTAACAATGGTATGTTTGTATTTGCTGCATCTATAGCCCATTGTGTAAGTTTAGTATCAAAATTGCCATCAATTATTTTTTGCATTGTATAATTTGGGTCTGGTCCTCCCTCATCAAAATTGGTTCGTGGCATTATTCTTATAAAAGGTATTTTACCTGCCAATTTTATTACATTTACCTCAGTCAGTGGAAAACGAATATCATTATACCAATTATTAGAAAAATAAGCCCATACAATTTTTTTGTTTACGAGACTTTCAAAATCTGTTATTCTTTTAGCTGTTACAACATCCTCTGTACCGCCAAAATCGGGATATGCTGAATGATAAATTCCTGTAATTGGTTCAATAAGTTTACTTGAATCAATATTTGCTGAAATAATAAATTTTGTAGAGCTAACAGCTTTTTTATACGCAGCTAAACTTTCTGATGAAGAATTAATTCTTAAAAATGAATTATCAAAATTTTCATGCCACCACGATATTGCTTTAACTCTAGGATATTTATCACTCTCTATACTTTTAAATGCATTAGTTATCCATGCAGCTTTAGTATATTTCATCTCTTCGTCATCATCATCATCTTTTTTACAAGAATAAATAATAAGAAGATTAAATAGTAATATTGTTAAAATAGTAATTCTCATTCCTCAATAACGCAAAATTAACTATTTTATTTTTAATGGATTCTTAACCTGTTCTTTTAACAAAACATAATCAACAACTTCAATTATTTTTTCAACATAAATAAATTTAAGTCCTTTTGTATAAAGTTCATTTATTTCCTCTATATCTTTTTTATTTTCGTTTGAAAGAATAATTTCTTTAATACCAGCTCGTTTGGCAGCAAGAATTTTTTCTTTAACTCCACCAACAGGCAATACTTTTCCTCGTAAAGTAATTTCACCTGTCATTGCAATTCTTGCTTTAACCTTTCGCTGTGTAAATGCAGATGCAAGCGAAGTTACCAATGTAATACCTGCTGAAGGTCCATCTTTTGGAGTTGCTCCCTCTGGAAAATGAATATTAATATCCCAATTTTCAAAAGCTGATATTGGTATTCCCAATTTTTCGTGATTTGCACGTAAAAAAGCAATAGCAATTGTTGCAGATTCTTTCATTACGTCACCCAAATTACCAGTTAAAGTAACTTTACCTTTACCTTTACTTAGGCTTGTTTCGACCATTAAAATTGTTCCGCCTACGCTTGTCCATGCAAGACCTGTTACAACTCCGGCATAATCGTTTCCTTCGTAAACTTCGTTGCTAAAACGTGGCGATTTTAATATTTCAAGAACATCATCTTTTGTAATATTTACATTATACTCTTCATCAAAAGCAATTTTTTTGGCAATTGCTCTTGTTATTTTAGCAATAACTTTATCGAGCAAACGAACCCCACTTTCACGAGTATAATCAGCTATTAATGTTGAAATTACAGACTTGCTAAATTTTAACTGGCTTGCTTTTATTCCATGATTTTCAAGCTGCTTTTTAATTAAATGGCGTTTTGCAATCTCTATTTTTTCTTCTAATAAATAACCACTTACATCAATAATTTCCATACGGTCAAGCAATGCAGGATTAATTCCTTTTAGAGTGTTTGCTGTTGCAATAAAAAGCACATTAGACAAATCGAAATCTACTTCTAAAAAATTATCGTGAAAAGTATTATTCTGCTCAGGGTCTAAAACCTCTAAAAGAGCAGATGAGGGGTCGCCTCTAAAACTACTTCCAACTTTATCAATCTCATCTAAAATAAAAACAGGATTCGACGATTTTACCTTTTTAATGTTTTCGATAATTCGTCCTGGCATAGCTCCAATATATGTTTTTCTATGTCCACGAATCTCACTTTCATCGTGCAAACCGCCAAGAGCAATACGTCCATATTTTCTACCAAGTGCCTCAGCTATTGATTTACCTAACGATGTTTTACCAACACCTGGAGGACCTACCAAACATAACACCGGCGATTTTAAATCTCCTTTAAGTTTTAATACTGCCAAATATTCTAAAATACGCTCTTTTATATCGTCTAAACCAAAATGATGTTTGTCAAGAGTTTTTCTTGCATGTTTTAAATCAAGATTATCTTTTGTAAACTCGTTCCAAGGTAATTCTAACAATGTTTTCACATAATTAATTTGTATAGAATACTCTCCAATTGCAGGATTCATTCGGCGAAGTTTTTCAACTTCTTCTTTAAAAAACTTATGAGTTTCTTCGTTCCATTTTTTCTTTTCGCCTTTTACCAATAACTCGCTAACCTCTTTCTCAATAGGATTTCCACCAAGTTCTTCTTGAATGGTCTTCATTTCTTGATGCAAAAAATATTCCTTTTGTTGTTGGCTTAAATCAGCTTGTACTTTACCTTTTATTTGATTTCTTAGCTCAAGTTTTTGAATTTCTTCCGATAAAAATTCAAGCAAACGTATTGCTCTCATTCTAAAATTATCAGTTTCTAATAACTCTTGTTTTTTATTAATAGGTATATCTGTATTTGCAGATATAAAATTGATTAAAAATGTTGAATTCTCAATATTTTTAATTGCAAAACTGGCTTCTTGCGGAATATTTGGCGAAAGCTTAATAATTTTTAGAGCCATATCTTTTACAGAATCTATAAGTGCATGAAATTCTTTATTTTCACGCTTACTTTTAACCTCTTTTAATTCAGTAATATTTGCTTTAAAATATGGTTCTTCTTGCACTATTTCATCAATTTTAAAACGCTTTTGCCCTTGTATAATTATTGAAGTTGTACCATCAGGCATTTCTAAAATACGAATAATTTTTGCTGATGTACCAACTGAATAAATGTCAGCCACCGTGGGTTCTTCTACTTTTAAATCTTTTTGAACAACTGTACCAATAATTTCTTTTTTTGCGTAAGCCTCTTTTATTAGCTTTAAAGATTTATCGCGCCCAACAGTTAAAGGAAAAACAACGCCAGGAAACAAAACCACATTACGCAATGGCAACACAGCCAATGTCTTTGGGGTTTTACTTTTTTCTAATTCCTTTTCATCTTCATCGGTAATTATAGGAAAAAACTCTTGTTCGTCTCCCAACATATCCGATTGCTCTAATCCTATAAAATTTAAATTTTCTTTCATATATAAAACTGACTTTTAGACAGTGAATATTGTAATAATTAATGTACATTACTATTTTGCAATAGTTATGCCAAGAGGTAATCTTAGTATATTTACAATTCTATTTTAATTAATAAGATAAAGTTATTTTGTCTATTTTTTAATAATCTTTTTATAAATATTACCTTTTGTTGTTACCACCTCGATTATGTAAACACCTGCATTTAAACCACATAAATCAATATTTGCATTTTCACAAATACTACTTATGTTTATACTTTTCATTATTTCTCCGGTTATAGTATATATATTTATGGTATAAATATTAATGTTGTCATTATTCTCAATAACAATATTATTTTCAAATGGATTGGGATAAAAATTAAAACTGTTAACGTCTAACTTATTAATAATTTCTTCAGGCAAATATTTATACACACTAACACTTCCCCTATCATCATTATTATCTGTACTACCGCCATCATTCCCTGTTGCTCCAATTGCTATAATATTTCCTTCTGAATTAAGACTTACTTTTGCAGAATGGTCATAAGCGTTTTTACCAATAATAGTTCCTAATTGCCCCCAATTATTATTTATAAACTTATATATATATACTTTTCCATTGTTTAATTCGCCACCGTACATAGCTCCAATTGCTATAACACTACCTTCAAAATTTATACTTGTTGAAAATCCAAAAAAATCATTACTTTCTGTACTAAATATCGGGTCGCCTAACATCAACCAGTTCTCGTTTACACCATCAGTATTGTATTTATAGATATCAACATAACCATTTTCAGTATTTTTTGTACCGGCAATAATGCATTTTCCATTTTTACTTATACTAACACTTTCCCCTAAGTGGTCTCCAGAAAAATAGCCATGAATATTACTTGCAAATTGAACCCAAACACTATCACTATCTACATAATTAAAAATTCTTATTTGCCCTCTATTATCAGAAAGTTCGCCTGTATTATAATCGTTATTTGGCTCACCAACAACCATTGTATCACCACTATTACTAATACTTACTGATGTTCCAAAATTATCATAACTATTACTACCAACTAGTTCCTGCCCTTTAGTAACCCAATCTCCATTATAAAATCTATACACATATACAAACCCCTCCTCAGGGTTATCTCCAGATGCTTTTGACGCTCCAACAGCAACAACACTTCCATCATAATTTAAACTAACAGAAATACCAAAATTATCATTATTATTATTTGTTTTAATAATATTCCCTTTTAGAACCCAATTGTTATTTTCAAACTTAAAAACACTAACAATACCTACAGAATAGTATGAAAACATAACATTACCTACTGCAACGACAGAGCCATCCCCACTTACACTTACCGAGCTATGAATAATAGCTCCTGAATAATTATTTAATGTATCACCTAATTGTACCCAATTATCATTTATCTTTTTAAAAACTACAACAGGTTTCTTTACGGCCTCAGCAATAGCAATAACAGAGCCATCATTACTTATACTTACTATTCCGCTTTGAGAACTTACAGGACCTTCAATATCAAAACCTATTTGATTCCATTGACCATAACTATTTTCTAAAAAAAATAAAAAAATTAAACTAAATAACAATTTACTATTTTTCATATACTAAATAAATATTTAATAATTGTAACAAATATTACTTCCTCACAAAATCGCTGGCAACTTTTGTTATTGGATATATAAGTTGTGTCTGTACAGTAACAATTTCCTTATCATTATCAAAGAAACCATACATTCTGTCTGGGTCAAATGGTATAACTTGTTTATATTTTTCCATTTCCTCTTTACTAACAGGTACGTTATAAAGCTTTAAACTTTGCTTTCTTCCATTTATTAATTCTACAGAAAATACAAACTCAGGTAATACATTTAATAATGAATCTCGTTTCTCCGGTTTAATATCAACAACAGGAGCTTCATATCCAAAACGTATAAATGCACTTAAAAATTTCTTAACTTTAAATGTATCATAATCGGCTATTATTTTATTATTCACTAATGATTTCACTTCATACTTATTGTTTCCCAAATTAGTAACAAGTAAATTCTTCGATTTATCTTTAGGATACTCTAATTTTACTGTTTTCAATTCATTAAATTCGCTCTTAAAGATTGAATTATCACGCCAAAGTTTTGCATCGGTAAAATAACGAGTGCTTAAATATCCGAAAAATCCGGGTACATGCATTATGAATGGTACTGCAGAATTTTCTAATAGCATATAAGTACCTTGATTATCTTGAGTTGCACCTCCTACATAATATACTTTTTCGGGTTTATTACTATCAGTATAAATTTCAACTTTTACCGATTTTGCAGCCATGTGTTTAATTTCATTTTCCATTGAGGCCTTAGACACTGGCGACTTTACTTCAACGTCTTTAATTGTGGTTAAAAGCACCTTTATTGCATCTTCACGACACAAATACTTTCCATCAGCATACCAATATTTTCCTTCTCTAGTAAGTGTTACCTGCTGATTTAATTTATCTGCCATAAAAATTTTAGTAACAGCAGCCGTATCTTCAACTGCAAAATTGCTTAAATCTTTTTTTATTGTAGTTTCCTTTTGAGTTAAAAAATAATATAATGACAAAGCGATTAACGCTATTAAAATTATAAATACAAACTTGTTTTTACCCATAATTATTTATTTTACTGTGTATTTTCTTTTACGTACAAATTTTAATATAAAACCAAGCATAATAATCAACAATACAGGAATAACTGTATTTGTTACTTGCCAAAATACTCCGTCTGTTTTTATTTTATCTTTATTTAACAATCTTAATTTTACTTGTCGATTTCTTAAATACATAATACCAGACTCATCAAGTAAGTAGTTTACGGCATTCAATAAAAAATCGTTATTAGCATAAGTATAACCTGTAAATTTATCGGTACCGGCCGGATATGGTATTTTCTTTCCATCAACAACTTTAACCGGATTATAAAGAATATCTCCATCAGAAAGTACCATCATTTTAGTTTCCTTGCTTTGTTCCCTAAATTTTATTAGTGGCGAATTTTTAATTTCCGAAGGTACCCTATCAATAAAATTAGACCTAAATTTTCCTTCAAGAAGCAAACCTGTTATTTGATGTACATCTTTAAAAAACATTTTTTCAGGTTTAACATTAAGCAAATCTAAACTAACCTGAATCGGAACATTAAGTTTTTTTGTATATTCCGACGAACTCAAGATAATAGTTTTTTTAACGTTCACATCTGGGTGAACTGTATCTATACTACTTACAAAACTAGTTAAAAGCACATCTAGATTTTTACCTATAGGATGCTTATCCGTTGGTTGTAAAAGTGGAAAAAATATCCAATCAAAAGGAATAAACTGCGGACGACCATTACCTCCAAAAGTTGATTTTGCCGGTATTTTCGCACATTGTAAATCTTGCAATAAATTATGATTTACTCTAAAGCCATAATTAAAAAACTGGTCATCAAGATTAATTTCGTTACTCAAAGCCACTGTAAAATTTTTATGTGCAAGGCTATCCATAGAAACATTTACGCCATCTATTAACCATAAAATTTTACCACCATTCATTAAATATTGGTCTAAAATAAATTTATCTTTTTCACTAAATGGCTTTGTTGGTTTTGCTATAACAAGCAATTCATACTTATTTCTTAGTCTTGTTCGTACCGAATCTATTTTAGTACGTTCGGTTAAACTTGTTATATTTTCGTTAAGCTGAACATTTTTTATATTGTAAAACTCTGACAATGATTTTTTTACAGAGTACGAATTTTCGTAACCAATTTCGCCGTGGTCGGTTGTAAAACCAATTGTTGGAATATATTCACTTCTTAATTTATTAAACGTATTTAGTAAATTATATTCAATTTCACTTACTGAATTATTCAAATTCTCTTCTGGTGATTTCATTGCATTATTCGAAAGTAAATCTAACGGTAACTCCCTATCACGATAAGTTACAATCATACCCGGAAAAATCATTTTTTGCGATACTTTCCCCTCATCATCTTGTTCATTAAGCGTTATAGGCAATAAACCTCTTTTATACAACTCTTTATAAATTGCCTCTTTTTTCTTTTTATCTTTCTCAGCATTTGGGTTTATAAACTCGTACTGAATGTTATCGCCACCATATACAATAAACTCGTCAAGAGTTTCTTTCAAACTATTTTTCAATCTTTTAAAACCTGGAGGCAAATCGTCGCCATCAAGATATATTCTACAAAAAATTATATCATCTAAATTTCCGATATAGTCTTTAGTTATATCGGATAAAGTGTAACGTTTTTCAGCAGTTAAATCGAAACGAGTAAAAGCAAAATTAGCTACAAAATTTAATGCAATAACAATTGCAAAAACCATTACCAACTGTATAATATTATTATATTTAAGACTTTTCCTATTCATAGCTTTTACCATTTACGGCTCTCCAATTTTAATTTTGTAGAAAATATAAACAAAGCTATAATACTTAAAAAATACAATATATCGCGAGTATCAATTACACCACGACTTATTGATGCATAATGAAAACTAATTCCTAGTTTTGAGATTAAATATGCTGTACCACCCCAAAAATCGAAAGCAGAAATATAATCGAAACCAATATAAACCAAAAATGAAATTAACATTGAAAGTATAAATGCAACTATTTGATTATCGGTTAACGATGACGAAAATACACCAATAGAAACATATATTGCAGATAAAAAGAATAAGCCAATAAACGAGCCCCAAGTTCCTCCGGTATCGATATTTCCAACAGGGTTACCAAGTAAATAAACCGATAAAAAATAAGTTAACGTAGGTAGTAACGAGATAGTTACAACTGTTAACCCTGCTAAATATTTTGCAAAAACTATATTAAAATCAGATATTGGTTTTGTGAGTAATAGCTCAATTGTTCCCGATTTTTTTTCATCGGCAAATAAACGCATTGTTATTGCCGGTATTAAGAATAAAAATACCCAAGGAGCAATAATAAACAATCCGTCAAGATTTGAGAAACCATTATCAAGAATATTAAAATCGCCAGGAAAAACCCATACAAAAAGCCCCGTAATTACCAAAAATACTATAATAGCGATATATCCGGTAAGCGAACTAAAAAAACTGTTTAACTCTTTTTTGTATAAAACAAACATCTCTTTTATCTGATTTTGCACAAAAGTAACATTATTAGTTGAAAAGTAGTAAAATTTGCAGTGTTAAAAGTTCTTAATGTTGAAACTTTATAAAGTTGAAAATATCCAAAGTTTCAGTTACTTTTGCAATTCAAAATTTTATACAATGTCGAACAAAGAAGAAGCAGTAGAGAAAAAAGAATCTTTAAATTTTATTGAACAAATAATTGAAGAAGATTTAGCAAATAATAAAAACGGAGGTAAAATTGTAACACGTTTTCCTCCTGAACCTAATGGTTATTTACATATTGGACACGCAAAATCTATTTGCCTAAACTTTGGTTTGGCTCAAAAATACAACGGAGTTACAAATCTACGTTTTGATGACACTAACCCAACTAAGGAAGATGTTGAATATGTTGAATCAATAAAAAAAGACGTTGAGTGGTTAGGCTTTAAATGGGAAGGCGAAGAGCTTTATACATCTAACTATTTTGATAAGATTTATGGTTTTGCCATTGATTTAATTAAAGCAGGAAAAGCTTATGTTTGTGAGCAAACTGCCGAGGAAATAGCTCAATTTAAAGGTACCCCTACCCAACCCGGTAAAGAAAGCCCTTGGAGAAATCGCCCTATTGAAGAAAGTTTAGAACTTTTCGAGAAAATGAAAAATGGCGAAATTGACGAAGGAAAAATGTCGCTACGTGCAAAAATTGATATGGCTTCGCCAAATATGCATATGCGCGACCCATTAATGTATAGAATTAAAAAAGATTCACACCACCGTACCGGCGATAAGTGGAATATTTACCCAATGTACGATTTTGCTCATGGTCAATCAGATTATATTGAAGGCATTACACACTCAGTTTGTACTTTGGAATTTGAAGTACACCGCCCACTTTACGATTGGTTTTTAGACCAAATTGCCAAACAGGGTAAAATACGACCTCGCCAAATTGAGTTTGCTCGTTTAAATATGACTTACACAATTATGAGTAAGCGTAAACTTCTGCAACTTGTTGAAGAAAACCACGTTTCAGGTTGGGACGACCCACGTATGCCTACTGTAAGCGGATTACGCCGTAGAGGTTATACAGCTGAGTCTATCCGTAATTTTGCCGATAAAATTGGTGTTGCAAAACGTAATAATATTATTGATGTTTCGCTTTTAGAGTTTTCGGTTCGCGAAGATTTAAATAAAAAAGCTAAGCGTGTAATGGGTGTTTTAAATCCTTTAAAAGTTGTGATAACAAATTACGATGAAGGAAAATCGGAAGAATTAACTGCAATAAATAATCCGGAAGACGAAACAATGGGAAGCCGTTCAATTCCGTTTTCTCGCGAAATTTATATTGAGCAAGAAGACTTTATGGAAGACGCTCCAAAAAAGTTTTTCCGTTTGGCTCCTGGTCGTGAAGTACGTTTACGTTATGCATATTTTATTACTTGTAATGATGTAATTAAAGACGAAAACGGAAATATAACAGAATTGCATTGTACTTATGACCCTCTTTCAAAAGGAGGAAAATCTCCTGACGGACGTAAAGTTAAAGGAACATTACATTGGGTTGATGCAAATAATAACTTAAAAACAGAGGTTCGTTTGTACGACCGCTTATTTAAAACAGAAAACCCTGATGTGGTTGAAGAAGGCGGACACTTTTTAGATAATATAAATCCTGATTCATTATCAAAAATTGAAGGAATTATTGAACCGTCAGTTAAAACTGCAAAAATTGGCGAAAATTTCCAATTTGAAAGACTTGGTTATTTCTGTGTTGATGATGATACAACTGCTGAGAAAATGATATTTAACCGTACTGTAACACTTCGCGACAGTTGGTCTAAAATTGCAAATAAAAGAAAATAATATTACTATTAATATCCATTAAAGGCATTTAGAAAATCAATTCTAAGTGCCTTTTTTAAATAAAAAAAATCCGAGCAAAGGCTTGCTCGGATCAAATTTCTTTAAAATATCGCCTAATATATTAACCAAAACCATTGCAAATATACGAAGACTAAAGATATATTGACTAATAATTATTTATTTATTTCTTAAACTTTATTAAAACTTGACAAATACCTATTTTTTATAAACATAAGCGTAAAAAATTGTGGTATCATTTTAAAATAAATTGATTAAATTTGCGGAATGAAAGCAATGTTAATAATATTTATTAGTTTATTGTCTGTAATTGTAAATGCACAAGACAACGCCAAAAATATTTTCAATAAATTAAACGATAGCGAAGGAGGAAATATAAAGGTATATCAATCCCCTCAGCTACGTTTAGCAATGGAAAAACAGTTTGCTTCAATAGACAACAAAAAAGGTATTGAAGGATATAGAATTCAAATATATTTTGGAAACGGAAAAAGTGCTAGACAAAAAACAAACAATGTAAGAGTAGAATTTATAAGCCAACACAAAGACACTAAAGCACATATAGTTTACGACAATCCTTATTTTAGAGTAAAAGTAGGTGATTTTAGAACAAAAAGCGAGGCTCTTTTCTTTCTAACTCAAATAAAAGAAGAATATCCAGATGCATTTATAGTTCCCGATATTATTGATGTAGAAACAGAATAAATTACTTCGCTGTAATCCAATCAATAATTTTTTCTGTAAAAGGATTCTTTCCAGGCTTTACATAACCATGAAAAGTTCCATCTTCATTAATCATATATTTCTGAAAATTCCATTTTACTTTTGAATTTTCTACCCCATTTAATTCTTTTGTTGTTAACCATTTGTAAAGAGGATGAATATTTTTTCCTTTAACAGAAATTTTTGCCATTATAGGAAAAGTTACACCATAATTTAAAGTACAAAATTCTTTTATTTCTTCGTTTGTTCCAGGC
>Ga0256827_10002144_pt1 | contig 12739 bp, 14 predicted proteins | sample CV84metaG_FD_185977 | JGI IMG/M metagenome (GOLD analysis project Ga0256827, IMG submission 185977) | Hydrothermal vent microbial communities from East Pacific Rise, Pacific Ocean - CV84 | ecosystem: Environmental > Aquatic > Marine > Hydrothermal vents | place: Pacific Ocean: East Pacific Rise... | reverse complement strand
TGCATGAGTTGCTGTGTTTGAAGATACTGCTATACGCATAAGGTCTTTTTTTATCTCTAAAACTTTTACACTAGGTTCATCCATATCAGATGGTAAGTACTGTTTAGCAAGAGTAATAGCATCTTTTACTCTGTTTGCTGTGTTGTATTTGTCTACTCTTTTTTCAAGTTCTAAAATAATACTAAATTTACCAGCAGAGATAACTGTAGCCATCTTATCTATGCCATCTATATTTTTTATTTCACTCTCTATTTTTTTAACAGCCATCTTGTCTAACATATCAATGGAAGAACCAGCATAGTAGCCATTTACCGATACCATATCAAGTTCAAAAGATGGAAATATCTCTTTTGGAGTTTTAGTATATAGTGCTATTCCCGAGAGGAATACAAGCACAAATGCAAAGTAGTTAAGCCGACTATTGTTTACAAAAAATCTTAATATATTTTCAATCATATCATTAGAATACCCATTTATGGTAAATAGTTTATTTTAATTTTGTATAATACTAAAACTTTTAAAGACTATAATATAGGATTAAAAATATGAAATTAAAAGATATATATGAACATCTAAATAGTATAAGCCCATTTGAACTTCAAGAGAAGTGGGATAGCTCTGGGCTTGTAGTTGGAGATATGAGTAGAGACATATCTAAAATTGTTTTAGCATTAGATGTAGATGAAGAGATGATACAAAATGAAGATGACGGAGTACTTTTCATAGTTCACCATCCACTTATATTTGCTAAGTTAGATAAATTGGATTTTTCTAAGTATCCATCAAACCTCATTGAAAAACTCATACTTAAAAAACAGTCACTTATAGCTATGCACACTAATTTTGATAAAACTCACTTAAATAAATATGTATTTGAAAAAATTTTAGGATTTAAAGCAGATTCTCAAAATGATTTTTTATGTGTAGCCAAAGGTGAGTGGAAATATAAAGAGCTTCTTTCACTCATAAAAGAGAAGTTAAATTTACCAACACTAAAAGTAGTAGGTAAAAAAGAGATTATCAACTCCATAGCTTTAACTACAGGCTCTGGAGCTTCACTTATGGATGCTGTTGAGGCAGATTGTTTTTTAACAGGAGACATAAAATATCATGATGCTATAAAGGCAATGAGTGAAAATTTGATGATGGTAGATGTAGGACATTATGAAAGTGAATGTTTTTTTGCAAAGATTTTACTAGAAGAGTTGAAAGTTTTACCTCTTTTGGCTATAATTTCAAATTCTAAAAACCCATTTTATATAGAGACTAAGTAATCGGGTACATTAAATGTCTTTACTCTAGCAGTAAAAGACTCTTAAACTCCTAAAGGACAAAGCGTGAACAAACATTTAAACGAGCTAGTAGAGCTTTCAAAAATAGACAAAGCAATAGATAGCTACACACCACAACTTCAATCAGCAGATAAAAAAGTAAAGAAAGCACAACAAAAAAGAGATAATGCACAAGCAGAGTTAGATAAATTAAATGCAGATATTGCAGATAATACAGATAAAGTAAAAACTTTTAATGAACAACTTAGACTACTTAATGATCAATTAGCAGATAATGCAAGAAAAGCTAAAGAGATCTCTACAGAAAAAGAGATGAAAGCACTATCTTTAGAAGAAGATATAGCAAAAGAGAAGATGACTTTTGCAAATGAAGAGATAGATAGATTAGAAGCTATTAATGAAGTAAAAACTCAATTACTTAGTGAAGCACAAGAGAAAGTAACTACTTTATCTGAAAAATTAGAAGAGATTAGTAATGAAGTAGCTGAACAGAAAATTATTATTGAAAAAAGTAAGGGTGAGTACTTTGTAAAAAGAGAAGAATCAAGTAGAAACATTGAACAAAAAGTACTATCTTTTTATGAAAAAATTCGTATTTGGGCAGGTAATTCAGCTGTAGTACCTGTAAAAAAACAAGCTTGTTACGGATGTTATATGAAACTAAATGATAAAACATACTCAGAAGTAATAAAAGGGGATGAAATATGTAACTGTCCTCACTGTGGTAGAATTATGTACATAGAAACTGTAACTGAGGAGGCGTAAGCCCTCTTCTTGTTACTCCCCTTTGTATTATACAAAAGGTAATTAATTGTTTTTTTTACTCTACTCCTTAATATCTTGGATTCTTTACATCATAGCCCTCCCATTCTTAGTACTATTTTCACTTAAAACAAAATATAAAAAATCAATACCAGCACGCTTTTTTTTATGGAAAAATAGACCCCTAAAAGCTAATGGTATATGGTTTCACTCCTGTAGTTTTGGTGAATCCAATGCCATTAAACCTATAGTAGATGAGTTACCTAAAGATCTCTTAAGAGCTACTACTACTACTCAAACAGGAGTAAAAGTTATAGAAACTTACACCAAAGAGAGCAGATACTTACCATTTGAGTCTCTTCTGTTTTTTTGGATGAAACCACAAAAAGTACTTGTTGTAATGGAAGCAGAGTTTTGGTACTTGCTTTTTGCTTTAGCTAAAAAAAGAGGTACTAAAACACTTCTTATAAATGCTAGAATGTCTGATAGATCTTTTCCAAAGTATCAACGCATATCTTGGCTCTATAGACAAATATTTAAATACATAGATGAAGTGTATGCACAAACTATATTAGACAAAGAGAGACTAGAGTCATTAGGTGCTAAAAATGTTGTAGTAACAGGAAATATAAAGCTATCTAAACTACCTAAACCTAGTAAAAAGCTAGTTAAACCTAAAGAGTTAGTAGTTTGTGGAGCTAGTACCCATAAAGGTGAAGAGAAGCTCATTTTAGAGGCTTTTGCTAACTTTAAAAAAGAACAACCCTCTGCAAAACTAATTGTAGTACCTCGACACCCAGAGCGTTTTAATGATGTTGCTAATATGGTGGAGAGGTTTTCTAAAAAAGAGCAAATAAGTTGGCATAGATACTCTAAAGATGAACATTTTCAAAGTGATATAACTCTTGTAGATAAGTTAGGAGAGTTAGTAAATATATATACCATTTCAGACATTGTCATACTTGGTGGAGCATTTGAACCTATAGGTGGACACAACGCAGCTGAGGCAGCACAGTTTGGATGTAAAATAATTTCAGGAAAACACTACTTTAATCAAAAAGATATTTTTTCAGCCATAGAAGGCATAGCAGTAGTAGAAGCTTCAAACTTATCAAGAAGGCTCTCTCAATACGCTCTTTTAAAACCAACTAGCATAAAATATACAACAGACATGTCACCCATCATTGAGAGTATTAAGAGTGTTTTATAGCATAGAAAATGAGAAAGTAAGCATACGAGTAAAAGCACAACCCTCTGCTAGCAAAAATGAATTTTGTGGGCTATATGGAGAAGATGCTCTAAAAATACGCATAAAAGCAGCACCAGTAGAGGGAGCAGCAAACAAAGAACTAATAAAATTTCTCTCAAAAAGTTTTAAAGTCTCAAAGTCAAGCATAACTTTTAAATCAGGACAAAACAGCAAAATTAAAATAATTGAGTTCCCTCTTAGTGATAAGTTTAGAGAGTTTGTTGAGTTATGTAAGCCTCCTAATTTATTTGATTAGAATTATTCTGTTTTAGTAGTTTAGTTTCTTGAGAGGCTTACATTTTTAAGAAATAAAATCAATTACTTCTCAATCCTTATCATAACTATCTCACCATGAACAACTGCTAGTTTAGATAGGGAAATCATAGCTTCTTGCATTTTACTCTCTTTACATTTGTGAGTTGTAAATAGTAGTTTTGCTCTCTCTTCAGCTGGGTGTGGTTGTTGTAACATAGACTCTATGGAGATGTCAAATTTACTTAATGTATTTGTAATAGAAGAGAGTACTCCACTCTCATCATTTACTTCCATTCTTAAGTAGTAGTTTGTACTTATGTTATCTTTTGAGAGTAGTTTTAGTTTAGTTTGTAGAGGTTTTTTATAGCCTAACATTGGGTTTATGTTTCCTCTAACAATATCTATAATGTCTGAGATAACAGCTGATGCTGTAGCATCTCCACCTGCACCTGCTCCATAGTACATAGTTTCACCAACCTTGTCACCTACTACCATAACTGCATTCATAACACCATCAACTTTTGCAATCATAGACTCTTTTGGTATCATTGTTGTATGAACTCTAAGCTCTATACCATCATCTACTTTTTTAGCTATACCTAGAGATTTTATCTCATAGCCAAACTCTCGTGCAAAATCAATATCGGTACTTGTAATATTTTCTATGCCTTCTATGAGAATATCTTCAGGCTTTGCATCTATTCCATAAGCTATGCTAGCCAATATAAGTAGTTTGTGAGAAGCATCAAATCCACCTACATCAAAAGTAGGATCTGCTTCAGCATAACCTAACTCTTGAGATTTTTTGAGTATCTCTTCATATGCTGCTCCATGGTTTATCATGTTAGTTAACATATAGTTACAAGTACCATTCATAATACCTTGTATAGACTCTATGTTATTTGCAGAAAGTCCATTGCGAAGTGCTGAAATAATTGGTATACCACCTGCTGTACTTGCTTCATACATTAAAGGTGTATCACCTGCTAACTCTTCAAGCTCATAGCGATGGTAAGCTAATAGTGCTTTATTTGCAGTTACTACAGCCTTACCATTTGTTAGAGCTTTTTTTACCAATTCAAATGGCTCTTCTACTCCACCCATTAGCTCTACTACAATGTCTATTTGAGGGTCATTAACTACATCAAGAGGATTATCACTAAGAACAATATCTACACCTCTATCTTTTGCTAAATTTTTAACTACACCAGATTTTGCTACTATCTTTTTACCTGCTCTAGCTTCTATTAAGTCAGCATTATCTTTAAGTATTTGTGCAACACTTGTACCTACTGTACCTACTCCAAGTATTCCTATTTTAACCATTTTGTTCTGCCTCTACATTTTTTAAAAACTTTTTAATATTTCTTGCTGCTTGACGAATGCGATTTTCATTTTCTATGAGTGCTATGCGTACATAGTCATCACCATACTTACCAAAACCAATCCCTGGGCTTACAGCTACTCCAGCTTCGACTAAAAGTCTTTTAGCAAACTCCATACTACCCATAGCTCTACAACTCTGAGGTATCTTACCCCAAATAAACATAGAAGCATTTGGTCTACCCATCTTCCAGCCTGCATTTGCAAATGCCTCAAGCATAACATCTCGTCTCTTTTGGTAGCGAGGAATTATCTGCTCATCAGGTATGTAATGATGGTCATCTAGCGCTACAGTTGCTGCTACTTGTATGGGTGTAAACATACCGTAATCTAACCATGACTTAATACTTTGTAAAGCTCCAATTAATTTTTTATTACCTACTATAAATCCAACTCTCCAACCTGCCATGTTGTATGATTTTGAAAGAGTGTATGCCTCTACGGCTACATCTTTAGCACCCTCAACTTCCATTATCGATGGAGTTTTATAACCATCAAAAGTTATGTCAGCATAAGCAATGTCAGAGATGATGTAAAATCTCTTCTCTTTAGCTAATGCTACTAGTCTTTGGTAAAACTCTGGTGTTACAGTTGCTGTACTTGGATTATGAGGAAAGTTAACTACTAAAAACTTTGCTTTTGGTATGGAGTTATCTAAGTGGCTCTCTACATCTGCTAAAAATTTATCTTCATCTACTTCAAATGTATCTTCATTAAAGGAGAGTTCCATCTTCTCTACATTTGCACCTGCTAAGATGAATGCTTGAGAGTGAATAGGGTAAGTAGGATCAGGAACTATAGCAACATCACCAGGGTTTGAGATGGCTTGAACTAAATGAACATACCCCTCTTTACTACCCATAGTAGCTACTACTTCTGTATTTGCATCTAAATCAACACCATACTTTCTTTTATACCAGTTAGCCATAGCAAGTCGTAGTTTATAGATACCTTTACTAGCAGAGTAGCCATGTGTTTTAGGCTTTTTTGCAGTCTCACAAAGTTTATCTATAATAGGCTTAGGTGTAGCAGCATCTGGGTTTCCCATGGAGAAGTCTATAATATCTTGTCCATCTCTTCTTAATTGCATTTTTAAATCATTAATCTCAGCAAAGAGATATTTTGGTAATCGATTTATTTTTTCAAATTGTATTTCATCAAACATTTTAACTCTCTTATTACTTTATTAGTATGTTGTATTATTTTCACTATTTGTATTGTTTTTATCTGATAGGCTACTTAAATTAAAAACTTTATTGTTATAAACATCTATTTTAGTTTTAACTACTGTGCTATTTTTATCTTTATTTTCATCTAATTCATCAATATTAGTACTTATAGGTTCTTCATCTTTTGGTTCTTCAATAATCTCTACAGATTTTTCAGTTATATCTTCTTTTGTATCTAAATTATTTTTAATAGTTAATTTATTGATGTCTAGTGAACTTACTTGTGTACTAATTTTAGAACTTAGCTCTTTTCCAGAATTTAACATCTCATTGAACTTCTCTTCAGCATAAGGGATTACATTATTTAGCTTCTCTCTATCAACATTGTTAAATGCATACCAAACAGCATATATTATAAGTAAGATTATAATAAATCTAAATAATCCAGATTTTTCTTTACTATCTTCTGGAACATCATACTGAAAAGAAATACCATTATCTTCTTCATTATCTGCATAAAACTCTAAAGCTTCTTTTTTAAATTCTGATAAATTAACATTATACTCTCTCTCTATAATAGAGATAAAGCCCATGGTTTTTACTTTTTTTATTTTTGCAAAATCACCTTCTAAAAGAGCATTTATATTGTTCTCAGATATTTTTGTTTTTGTACTTATATCTCTTGCTGAACTGTTTTCTAGTGTTTCATTTAACTGCATAACTCATCCTATGTATTAATATTGCTGCTGCTGCACTGACATTTAGTGAATCAAATTTTTGTTTCATCTCTATGGAGACTATGTTATCTATTTTAGACTTTGCTTTTTTTGATAAACCCTTGCCTTCACTACCCATAACAAGTACTCTTTTAGAGTTAAACTCCATCTCCTCAATAGCTTTACCATTCATATCTGCACCATATATGCAGAAACCTACTTGGTTTAACTCATTTAACACATCAAGTATATTATGTTGTATTATAAAAGGTATATCGAGTAACGCTCCAGAGCTTGTACGCGTAATGGCAGCTAAGTTTAATTGCTTTACTCCTGTAGCAATAATAGCATCAACTCCTAAGGCATAGGCAGAACGGACAATAGCACCAATATTTCCAACATCAGTTAAACCATCAAGAATTAAAATGAAATCATTTCTCTTAACTAAAGAGAGTTCACTCTGCTTTAACTCTTTAATTTCAAGTAAAATACCTTGGTGGTTTCCACCTTTGCTCATGGATTGAGCCCATTTCTCTTCAAGAAATTTTATCTTGTCGTGAAATGTGTGAAAAAGCTTTTGAGGGAGTATCCCTTTTTTGCTAACATAGACAGTTTCAATCGTATCTGGGTGATTCTCTAAAGCATAGAGACAAACCTGTTTTCCATAAATAATCATAAATAGGATTTTATCTAATTTTTACTTGCTAACTCCCAAAATCTTACTTAACTAAGTCTCTAAAAAGTAATTTAGTAGTTTTAAAATATAAAATAGAACTTTTAAGAAGAGTAATATATAATTAGTCTCTTATAAACAAAATATTATGTCAAAGAGGTATATAATGCAGATAGATAATGAACGAGAAAGTCGAAATGTAGAAGATAGAAGGTTAAGTTCAGGAGATAGTAGTAATGCTCCTTCTATGAGAACTATGATGATGTTTTGGCCTCTTATTAAAATGTTACTAAAAACCAAAATAGGTTGGTTTATAATAGCTTTGGGAACTGCATCATATTTTGCAGGGTACAACCCTTTATTGCTATTGGGTGGAGGTGCTGGAAGTAGCTCTACTGTAGATAAAGTAAAAGATGAAAAACAAGCACGATTTATTAAAAAAGTATTAGCAAATACAGAAGATATATGGAAAAAAGAGTTAAAAGGATATAGAGAGCCTATTATGGTTCTCTATAGAGGTAGTACTAGAAGTGGTTGTGGTCATGCATCTTCTCAAATGGGACCATTTTATTGCCCTGTAGATCAAAAAGTTTATTTGGATTTAGGTTTCTTTGATGAGTTAGCCAAAAGACATAACTCTCCTGGTGATTTTGCACAAGCTTATGTTTTAGCTCATGAAATAGGACATCACATTCAAAACTTGCAAGGCACTTTGCAAAAAGTACAAAAAGCAAAACAGCATTGGGGTAGTAATAGTGTAAAAGCAAATGCACTACAGGTAAAAGTAGAACTACAGGCTGACTGCTATGCAGGTGTATGGGGTTACCATGCTCATAATGATTTTAATATATTAGATAAAGGTGATATTGAAGAGGCTCTTAGAGCTGCTAGTTCCATTGGTGATGATACTCTACAAAGAGAGGCAACGGGGAGAGTTAGACCAGATGCATTTACGCATGGTACATCAAAACAGCGTGTATATTGGTTTAAGAGAGGTTTTCTAACAGGTGATATTAGAAAATGTAACACATTTCAATAAAATATTTAATCTTTTTTGTTATCATTAGTCTATAAATATGAGGAGAAAATTATGAAACTAACTTATGTAGGTGCTAAACCAAAAGTCTCTAGCAGAGGTGTAACTTTTGATCAAACTAAACCAGATAAATATACATTTTTAAATGCTGTAGTTGAATTGTTAGAAGCTTTTAACATTAATGAAAAGGTAGATAAAAGTTTACATTTAGAGTCTATTGAACATAAAAATTATGCTGGAGATGAATTGGTAGATATGCTATCTAAGCATTGTGAAAATCCTCAACAAGCTTTTGATACTTGTCAAGAAGATACAAATGCTCTTATAGAAAAATATAAAAAACAAGTAGAAAACAATAGTAATTTATCTAAAGATGAAAAAACTGCATGGCTTGGCAATATAGATTATATGCGTGACTATTACTTACAATATGTAACAAATGAGAGTGCTTATAAATGTGCATTACATGCTTTAGCTGACCAAATAGGAAAATCTCACATAGATGATATAGTATTTCCAATGGGTAGAAACTATGGACTAGTAACTAGTCACCTTGTAGATATATTAAGAGATCACAAACCTGCATTTGATGCTACTCTTTCTATATATATGAAAGATGGTATAGCTATGGGTAAACTAAATATGAATCGTGCAACTCCTATTAAAATATAGTTATTTAGTAAAATGAAAAAAAATATATTACCCATTGTTGCATTAGGGTTAATAGTTGGTTGTGGACATTCACATAAATCTTCACCTCCTAAAGAAAATAGGGTTAAAGTAGATGTTGTAAATTTTGTACCATCTAAAAACATGGAAAAGCATTTTAGCTATGGTATGACATTTGTTTACGGTGGAATTGGTCGAAGATTGGTAGAAATGCTACCTAACAATAACATTAAAATTACACAGTATGCAAGCTCCATAAGTCATACTATACTAGGAGAGGTAATACAAGATAAATCTATTGTCTATAACGATACAAATATTACAGGATTTTATGACGATACTAGTGGACAGTTTTCAAATATTACATACACAACACCTCGTTATATATATAAAAATGATGTAGTAACTACTTCGTATAAAGAGGATACTTTTAACCATTATAATCCTGATGTTGGTATGAATATTGGTACAGAACAACATGAACTACGCCATGAATGTTTGTTTAAAGATATAGTAAATACAGTACATGATAGTTCTGGAAATATTCAAAAAAAAGGTGGAGAGTATTTACTTCTTGAGTGTACTGAAACAAATACAATAACTTACCACATAGCCCTTGAACATAGAAATATTTCAGATTTAGATGGAACATCTACTAGAACTAAGATGAAAAGATTTAAATACTATGAAAAAAATATAGGATATTTATCAGAATATACAGATGATGAAGCTAATCCATATAACTACTTTGTAGATAAAATTAAGTATTTAAATGAAAATTAATTTTTTACTTATAGCACTTTGTATACACCTTTATGCAGGGGGCTATAGTTCTACTATTTCGCCTATTAATGCAAATATTAAAAACCGTATGGTTAAGGGTAATTCTTGGAAACCAAACTGTCCTGTTAAATTAAAAGATTTACGATACCTTCAAATGTCATATATTGATTTTTCTGGAAATAGTAAAACAGGTGAAATGATTGTCCATAAAAATGTAGCAGATGATGTTGTTCAAATTTTTAAAACACTATATGTAAATAAATATCCTATTAGAAAAATGAATTTAATTAGCCATTACCATGGCAATGATTACAGGTCTATAGAAGCAGATAATACATCGGCATTTAACTGTAGAGCTGTAACAGGCAATAAAAATAAATGGTCAAAGCACGCCTACGGTAAAGCTATAGATATAAACCCCATAGAGAACCCATATATATCTAAAAGAGGAAACTGTAGTCACAAAAAGTCAAAGCCTTACCTTACACCTAAAAGAGTTTACCACAAAAATGCCACAATAACCCAAAGAGCAGTTTTACTTAAAAAAGCAGAAGCAGTTAAAGCTTTTAAGAAATTTGGTTGGAGATGGGGTGGAGATTGGAAACACATTAAAGACTATCAACATTTTGATAAGAAGTGATTCTATTGAAAGCGTAAAAATATGACTAAGGTTTCACTTGATGAACTTAAAGAGAGTCTTGGTGCTTGATATTGCTATACACAATTTATTTTACGCTCTCAATTTTTTAAAAAGATTAAGAGTAAATCCTCTCTTGTGGAGTGGATTTTGGCAAATATTTTTAGTATACCAGTTTTTTAGAGGCTTATATTTGTACATACATTATGGAAGAATCATCATTCCAATCTACTTTAAATTTATTTAAATTTTGAATTAATTTACCTAAAGTAGTATTGTATTTCTTAATATCAAAAGAAGTATTCTCTGATAGATATTTACCTACTTGACTTAAATTAGCCCAATCATCAGATTCTTTTGTCTTTCTTATAGCCATTTTTAATAATTTTAAATCTTTTTTTGAAATACTATCTATTTGTTGTATTTTATTATTTATTTGGACATACATTACAGAATCTTCCCATGTTACTTCAAAATCATCTGAATTTTGAAAAAGTTTACCTAATTTAGTTTTATATTTAGATATATCAAATAAAGTATTTTCATTTAAATATCTCCCTACTGCTCCAAGATGAGACCAGTTATCTTCTTCTATTGTAAAATTAATAGCTTTTTTTAATAACTTTAAATCTCTATTTGAGATATTAGTATACTTTGTTGTTAATTGTTCATTACTATTATTATTTAATTCACTAAAATAAAAGAAATTATCACAAGATTGTATAAAAGACTTTGGAGTATGATTTTCACCAAAACCATATACTAATAAACCATGTTCTTTTATAGCTTGTATTAGAGGAGTATAATCACTATCACTTGCCATAATAGAAAAAGCTTCTGTATTATTATTTGTATATAACATTTTCATAGCTTCCACAACAAGTTTTATATCAGTTACATTTTTACCTGCTGTATCATCAAATTGTTGTACAGTTTGTATAGAATATTTCTTTATTGTTTCATTCCAATTTTTTAAATTATTTTTTTTCCAATTAGCATAAGCAATTTTTAATTTTACAGTTCCTAATGTAGATAACTTATTAATACTTTTACCTATATTATTATAGCTAACATTTTCAGCATCTATTAATACTATAATTCTATTTTTTGCCATTTATATTAATCCTTGAATATTTGTTTCGCTAATTCTAACAATAAATGCAATTTATGAGCTTTGCCTCTTGAGACTTACATTGACTTTTAAATTATTGTATCATTATAAAACTTTTAAGATATTGAAGTGTAATTATTTATTGTGGGAACACAAATTTAAGATAAAATTGTAATTTTGTTAAAAGCACAAATAGGTAGTATATGTTTGGCAGTGCCAAATCTACTATTATTTTGAGATTATGGAAGCCACAATCTAACGCTATAATCCATATAAATATCTTCTCTCATAGCCTCTAGTTTATTTACGCTATACATTCAAAAAAACTATGTATAATTTAAGAATGAAAAAGTATCGTGAAAATCTAAAGAATTTTATAGAAAATATAAAAAATAGAGAGATTATAGAAAATGAGGTTGCCATAGGAGAGTTATCCCAACCTATTATAGAAAAGCTCCTAGAGTATAATATAATTGTAGAAACAACGAAAATATATTTAAGTGTCAAAGCTTATAACCATCAATTAAGAGCATTCAAACAGAAAAAAGGTAAGAGTATACCAGTAGATTTGGTAAAGGAGTTCTATTATACTCTTAATAGTCCTTATAAAGTTTTTCTTGATGCTCAAAATATAGATAGAGTTATACTTATATATGTTGATAGAGAGCAAGATTTTCTCTTCAAGATAGTTATACAATCAAATTACAAAACAAAAAAAGGTCTGTTAAATTATATCTTAACGAGTGGAGTTATTAAAACTACAGATTTGAACAGTAGATATTATGAGGAGATAGATATAGAGCCAATGGTTGGTACTTGAAACCAACACCACATCTATCATAAAGATACATCGCTCTGCCTCTTGAGACTTACATTGACTCTTGAATTATTATATCATTATAAGACTTTTAAGATATTGAAGTATGATTATGTTGTTTCTTATATTTTATATCTTTAGGGCTTACTTATTGGATAGTATCTGTTCCATATCAGGAGATATGGAA
>Ga0256827_10002143_pt1 | contig 12740 bp, 16 predicted proteins | sample CV84metaG_FD_185977 | JGI IMG/M metagenome (GOLD analysis project Ga0256827, IMG submission 185977) | Hydrothermal vent microbial communities from East Pacific Rise, Pacific Ocean - CV84 | ecosystem: Environmental > Aquatic > Marine > Hydrothermal vents | place: Pacific Ocean: East Pacific Rise... | reverse complement strand
TATTTCAAGCAGCAATGTGAAGAACTTGAACTGATAAAAATAAAAGAACACCATTTTTCCTTTATGTAGATGAATTCCAAAATTTTGCAACTGAAACTTTTAATGAAATTTTATCTGAAGCCAGAAAATACTGACTATCTCTTGCTGTAGCTCATCAATATATCAGCCAAATTCCAGAAAATATTTCAGGTGCTTTATTTGGTAATGTATGAACACTGATTTCATTCAGAATTTCAAGTGAAGATGCTCTTTATATGCAAAAACATTTGATCCATTTTTATGAGCATATGATTTATCCAATCTTAACCAAAGAGAATTTTACTGTAAATTACTAGTAAAATGACAAGTAAAAGACCCATTCTCTCTTAAATCAATCTATGTCCCAGATACTAATATTAGTCAAAATTATATTGAAGATATTTACAATGTTTCTAGAAAAAGGTATAACAGAATCCTTGAAGAAGCCAAAAAAGAAGTTGTTGAAGAACACAAAGATGTTATTGAAACAGTAGCTAAAGTTGCTGATTTCAGTGAACCATTGATATAGATTTGACAAAAAATAAATAAATATTATTATTTATTCACAAAATTTAATTTATAATAATTAAAATTATGAAAAAAATATTAAATCCCATTATGCACTTATCTTATAGGGAATCTTCAAAATTAGCAAAAATAATGAATTGAGAAATTAAATCATCAATTTGAAAAAAATGATTTAAAAGTATTCTTGAAAAATGAAGAGAATTGAGAAAATGAATTATAAATATGTAATATGAAAATAAAATTATTAAATAATGATTATGATAAATCATTAATAGATATAAAAACTGAAGAATCTTTTATTCACTTAAAAGATTTTTTATTAAATGAATGAAATAAATATATAGAATCAAAACTATGTTCTATTTATTCTGTATAAGAAAATGATAAAATAGTCTGATATATTTCTATATCATCTTCTATGATAAGGCTGAAAGATACATTTTTTTCTAAAATTAAAATAAACGATTTAGAAGATATATCTATTCCTATACCATCTATACTTATATGAAAATTATTAATAAGTAATGAATTTAGTTGAAAATGATTTTGAAAAAAAATAATAATGGCTATTATTTCATATTGTTATGATATTTCAAGTAATATTTGAATAAGATTTATAATTGTTGATTCTCATAAAAATGCAGTATGATTTTATGAAAAATTATGATTTATTCAAATTTCAGATAGTTGAAAAACTATTAAAATGATACTTGATTTAAAAAGCTTCAATAATTAAAAATATTTTTTTTAGTGAACCATTGATATAATCTTGACATAAATAAAATATTACTTATACTATTAATAATATTTTTTTATTGTAAAAGGAAATAAAACTTAATATTAATAAAAAATAAATGCATTTAGAATTAGAAATAATATGAAATAAATGACCAATGGTTAATTGAAAGCAAATTCATTTATTTTTAGAAGAAAATGAAAAAATTGCAACAATACTATTTGATAATAGTAATAATGTAATTCAATTAGAGAATCTTTATGTTTTAGATAAAAATAATTTTGATAAATGATATTGAAGAGTATTAATAATAGCTTTTCTAAAATATTTAGAATATATTAAAGAAGAATTTGAAAGAATTGAATGATGAGTGGAAGGTAATGATTTACCTTTATGATATATTTGGGGAAAACTTTGATTTACTTTTGAAGAAGATGAATATTTTCTAGATTGTGATTTTTATTTAGAAAAAAAGAATATACAAACAGTAATTAAAAATTTATTAGAAAAAAATAAAATTGAAATGAATTTTGATTTAATAAAAAATTAGAATATGAATAATGAATTAGAAATTTTATCAGTAGATGAATTAAAAGATAAATCTAATTAATTAAATGAAAAAAATATGAAAAATTTAATTTAAATTGATTAAAATAAAATATGAAAGAAGAATTTTATGATGATAGATATATTGATTTAAGAGACAAAAAAAAATTATTTTTTAATCATTTAAATAGTTTTAAAGATCCTTTTTCAAATAGTGTAAAAAATATTTTACATGAATCTAATAATTTAAATACATGGATGAAGTATTATAGAATAATACATGATGAAAAGGGGCAAAAAATATATTTGAAAAACAATAAAACTAATGAAAAAATAGAATGAGTTAAATTGATTTATGAAAAAATGAATAATAATATTTTTTTTATAAAACAGTTAAATAATATTCCCTTAAATTGAAAAAAAATAAATTGAATGTGAGTTAAATTTATTAATATATTAAAACTTTATTTAAATAAATGAGATATAATTTTATTAAATAATAAAGTAAGAATTAAAATTAATTGAAAAATTGTTTCTAAAGAAGATTATTATAACAAGCAATGATTTATACATAGAAATAATTGATATGAATATTTTATAAAATAAGAAAAATGATATTAAAATAAACTTTAATTTTAACAAAAAAATAAGTAAGAAAAATTAACCTTCAATTAAGTATAAATAAATATAAAGAATTTAATTTAAATTTAGTAAAATAAAAAAAATATATGGGAATATTAAAAATGTTTCAAGAAGAGATTGATGTAGCTTCTGAATTAAATGAAAAACAACTTAATATAATATCAGATATAGTAATTCAAAATAGCTGATTAGAATGAAAAGTTGAAGATAATATAGATCAATTTAAAAATTACTTAATAGAAATTTTAAGTGATACAAAAATGACTGAAATTTTAAAATTTAGTGATAATAATCAATCTTTAATTTTTTCTTTTTATAAATATTTAACTAATTTAGAAAAAAAAGAAAAAAAAGCTGTTGTTGAAAATGCAGAAAAAGAAAAAGCTAAAGAAGAGGAGGAAAAACAAGAAGATTTAGTTAAGACAATTTTAAATTTAGAAGATAAAAAAAATAAAGATAAAATTAAAAAATTATTTTTTGAATTAAATACTTATTGACTAAAAAGAATACATCATGAATTATTATCTATAGAAAAAACTAGTACATGAAATAATAACAAAAATTCAATTAGTTTTTCATTTAGAAATTTATTAGATTTAATTTCTAATAAAATAATTGCAGATATGTTCTTTGAAATTTTCCTTAATAATAGAAAATATATGTATACACAACTTAAATATTCTACACATAATTGAAAAACTATAAGAATAAAATTTTTAGAAAAAATAAATTATGAGGAATATTTAAAATTTAAATCTATTATTTATATAAATATTACTAATATAACTGATACTCATATTAAAAAAAACTTTTTTGCTTATATCAAAAACTATATAAAAGCAAGAGGAGATGCCAATGATAATATTTCTATAGAAGATTTTTATAAATTTACTCAAGAAAATAAAATTAGAGATAATTATAAAATATAAAAATAATAATTAAAAAATTATTAGAAATAAATTATAATAAAATTAAAATATAATAATGTAACTCTAAAGAGACAATGTTGATAAAAAATTTTATTTTACTACAAGTTTATTAAAATAAACTTTAATTTTAACAAAAAGATAAGTAAGAAAAATTCTTACTTATTTTTTATTATTTTATCAATTAGACCATATTTAAGAGCTTCTTCAGCTGACATAAAATTATCTCTATCACAATCTTTTTCTATTTGTTCTACAGTTTTTCCTGAATGTTTAGCTAAAATTTTGTATAAAGTTTTACCTGTTCTTACAATGTGCTCAGCAGCAAGAACAATATCTGTTGCTTGACCTTCTGCTCAACCTAATGGTTGGTGAATCATAATTTCTCAGTGGGGAAGAGAATATCTTCTACCAGGAGTTCAACCACATAGAATTATAGAACCCATAGATGCAGCCATTCACATACAGACTGTTGTTATAGGACAACTAACATATTGCATAGTATCATAAATAGCTAAACCTGCAGTAACATGACCACCTGGAGAATTTACATACATTGTGATTGGTGCTTTTGGATCTTGTTTTTCAAGAAACAATAGTTGGGCAACAACTGTATTGGCAACAGGAGAGTCTATACCTTCTCATAAAAATATTACTCTATCTTCTAATAATCTAGAATAAATATCATAAGCTCTATCTCCTTGAGGAGTTTTATCAATTACTGTTGGAATTAATGTAGAAGTAACTGTTTTTTTATTTTTTCAAATTATATTAAACATTTTTTTATTTTTTATTAAGCTATTAGTTCTTTCTTTTTTATAGTTCTTTTAAAAGAACTTAATTTTGGTTTATTTGTTTGTTTTTTAAGAAAATTAAAAATAGTATCTACTTTTTCTTTTTCTTGCATATTTTCAGAAATTTTTTCAAAAGCTTGGTCAATGTTTTTATTTGTATACTCAAAATTTTGATCAGTTTCTTCTTGAAATTTATAAAAACTATTTTCTAATCTTCACATAGAATCTATTAAAGATTTTTGTCATTTTTCAAGATTTCAAACTCTTTCAATTAGTTTATCTTGACCATTTTCAAGATTTCATAATTTTTCTAAAATTAAGTCTAATATTTTTTTATCACTCATATTTTTATAATTATTAATTAATATAAAAATAGTATATTAAAAATATATTTTTTGTCAAATTTATAATTTATTTTTAATATTTCTATATATAGTTTAATACAAAATACATATTTTACAAATATAATTAGTTAAAAAAATAATAAATTAGCTTTACAAATGGATTATAATTTATAAAATATATAAAAATAAAATAATATTTAAAATAAAATAAAATGACAGTAAAAACAAGATTTGCACCAAGTCCAACAGGATATTTACATATTGGTAGTTTAAGAACAGTTTTATATAACTATTTATATGCAAAACAAAAAAATGGACAATTTATGCTAAGAGTTGAGGATACTGATAGAACTAGATTGGTTGAAGATGCTATCCCTAATATGTTAAAAATTCTTGAAAAATTTTGAATGACTCCTGATGAAGGACCAAATTCTGATTTAGGAAACTGACCTTATGTTCAGTCAGAAAGACTTGATATTTACCAAAAATATATTAAAGAATTGATTAAAAAAGATGAAGCTTATTATTGTTTTTGTTCAAGTGAAAGATTAACTGAATTAAGAGAAGAACAACAAAGTTTGTGAATTCCTACAAAATATGACCAAAATTGTAGATTTATGACTAAAGAAGAAACTCAAGCCAAATTAGATGCTGGAGAAAATTTTACAGTAAGATTAAAAGTTCCAAAAGATATTAATGTTGAATTTAGAGATGAAGTAAAATGAAAAATTTCTATTCCTTCAAAAGATGTTGATGACCAAGTTTTATTAAAAACAGATGGTTTTCCAACTTATCATTTTGCTGTTGTAGTTGATGATTATTTGATGAAAGTTACAGATATTATAAGATGAGATGAATGGATTCCTTCAACTCCAAAACATGTTTTAATTTATAGAGCTTTTGGTTGGGAAATTCCAAAAATTAGTCATATTCCACCTTTAATTTGAGCAAATAAAAAGAAATTATCAAAAAGAGATTGAGATGTTTCTGTTGAAGATTATTTGAAAAAAGGTTATTTAATAGAAGCAATTATTAATTATCTAGCACTACTTGGTTGGAATCCAAAAACTACAGAAGAATTTTTTTCAATGAATGAATTAATAGAAAGATTTGATTTATTAGCTGTTCATAAAGCTGGAGCTTTCTTTGATGTTGAAAGATTAGATTTTTTCAATGCTCATTATTTAAAAAATACTGAAATATCTGCATTATATGAAAAATTTAAAAAACATCTTGAAACTTATGATAAAGAGTTTTTAGAAAAAATTAGTAATTTTAGTGATGAATATAACAAAAAAATACTTTTAGAATTAAGTACTAAAATAAAAAAATTTGATGAATTAAAAGAAATAACAACTTATTTTTATTGAGAAGTTAAATTACCAACTGATGATTTAATTTTAAATCCTAAAATGAAATTAGAAACTTCTGAAGATGTAGAAAAAGCATTAAATATTACTTTAAATATTTTAAGAGAAGAAAAATTTGAAACTATAGATGATTTAAAAAATATTTTTATAATAAAAATTAAGGAAGCAGAAATGAAAAATGGACAAGTTCTTTGGCCAACAAGATGTGCTTTATCTTGAGAGAAATTCTCTCCTTGAGCATTTGAAATGATTTATATTTTAGGTAGGGAAGAAAGTATTAAAAGAATAGAAGATTATTTAAAAAGAAGATAATAATAAATCGTCAATATAAAATATTTTGAATTTAATAAAAATTAATATATAATCATATTAACTTAAATAAATAACAATAAATAATTATGAATTTCCAAGCATTAAAATGAATGGTAGATAGTTTAGTTCAAACTTTTAGTTGTCCAGAATGTGGTTCTCAAATATGAGATGAATCTATTGAAATTATGTGAACAGCAGGTCAAAACATAAATATAGATATTGAATGTCCTAAATGTGAAAAACACTCAATGTTAAGAGCACAAATGGTTGCTATGGAATTACCTATTCAGGATATTCAAATAAAAGCAGAGGAGATAAGTTCTCAAATAACAAAAAATATGCAAAGTAAATTAGGTGAAATTGAAAAATTTAGATGACATATTGAAGATATGAAATCTGATAAAAAAATATCAACTCTAATTAAAGATTCACATATTGTTGAATTAAATAAAAACTTAAAATCAAATAATATTTCTATGTCAGAACTATTTTGAGAATAATATAACTATTAATAAAAAAAATATGAAAAAAATACTTTCACTAATTATCTTAGTTGTAACTTGATATTTTATTTCGATATTTTTAGCACCAAGTTATGCAGATAAAATATGAGATTTACTTAATATTAAATTTTTTAATGAACAATTTAGAAATTATTTTTGAAAAGTAAATAAAATTGCTACAGATATACCAAGTGTTGATGAAATGCAAAAAAAGTATACAGAAACAATTGATACAGTAAAAGATTGAATTGATAAAACAAAAAATACAATTGATGGAGTAAGATCAACATTATCTTGAGCTGAAAATACTTTTAATAAAGCAAAAGATTTTTACAATGAAACTTCTGATAGTATTGATAAAGTTAAAAGTTCATTAAATGATATTGATAAAATGAATAAAATTATAAAATGAACCGTTAATACAGAAATTGTTAAATAAAAAATAGTAAATTATTAAATTTACTATTTTTTATTTTTTTTCTTATTCTTTTTTTTCTCTTTTTTATTTCTTTTTTTTAATATTCAAATTAACCAAAATAATAAGTATAAAAATATAAATAAAGAAATTATTACTGTGATAGCTAAAAAGATTAAATAATAATTATATCAAATATATTTTCTTGTATAACTAACATTAAATTCTTTTGCAGATGGATATGAAATTTCTTTTCATTCATCATTTATATATGAAATATTAAATTTAGCTGTAATTTTTTTTGTTTTTTTATCATAACAAATTCTTTCCCATGGAAATAATCTTGTATCTTCTTTTGCACTTTTATCAGAATAATATTCTCAAGGAGTCTTATAATCAATAACAATATTTCAATTATCATCTCTTTTTTTAAATGGAAAACCTTTCCATTCTGGTTCAAAAATTCTTTTAGTTCAAGGTAATATATTTCATCTGTTATCATTTATAGGTAAATAATCAACAATATCTTCTCTTAAAATAGCTCATTTTTCATTAACAATAATTTTTTTTCAAATTTGTTTTATTTGTTTTCAGTTTTCATCAAATAAATGTATTTCTCATTTTGTTTTAACATGAGTATTTCATTTATTATCTATTGGTATTTTAAAAGATATATTAAAATTATCAGTTGTATTATCTATTATTATATTATCTTTATTATCTCATTTTATAATTTTAATAATTGCTTTTGGATTATCAAAACATTTTCAATCAAACCTACTATCAGTAAAATCTAATAAACAATTATCTTTTTTTAATAATGAATTTGTAGTTCAATTTCCTATTAAATTATAACTTTTTTCTATTTTCTCAGTTTTTTTAATTTTTTGATCTGTATTTCATTTACCCAATGGATTAAAATTACCACTATGACTAGAATTACTTTTAATAGTTATATTATTATTATCAACGATAATATTTGTTAGAACTTTTCATTCAACTTTTAATAAGATTATTATTCAATAATCCACATTAATTCATACTGCTACTCAATTAGAATTACTTGATTCAGAATTATTATTTTTAAAAAATACTGCTCAATAATGTCATCCTGGTGTTGCATTTTCAGGTATTGTTATAGAAAAAGAAATTTCTTTTTCTGAATGTGCAGGAATAGTGAATCATGTAGAACTTAAATTTATCCAACTAGATAATTGTTGGTCTTGATGCACTAATTCACTATATCTCACAAAAGTTGGACTTCAATCAGTTCATGAAGCTATGAAATCAGATTTTCAAGTAATTATATTAATATCATTAGCTCACTTATTATATAATATAGCTGTTTTAACTATTGTATCTCAAGTACCTCATATTATTTCATATTTAATAGGAGAAACTGATAAATTAATATTTGCAAAACCATAGTCTAATCAAAGAAAAAATATGACTAATAATATTTTTGTTAATAATTTCATTTTGTTTTTAATAAAAAAATAATTTACTACAATTATAGTAAATTATTTTTAAATGCAATTTTATATTAAAAGTTACCTACTACTGTAAAAGTAATATTATCTTCATAATCTCATGCTGGAGTTTGTTCATCTGCAGTAGCTGCTACTGTAAATGTTACATCATCAATATTTTCTGTTTTTTCAGGTTTATTTGTATGATATATTTGATGTTCAGTTGAATTATCATTTACTTCTAATGTTGCTAGATTTCCATCTGAAACAAAACCTGATGCATCTGAATCTTCAGTATGAGTTGATGAAAACTTATATGAATCTGCTATTCCATCTGTAGTTAAATCATTAATTTGTACATCATTATCACTAACATTTGTTAATCATCCACTTCAAGATCTTGCTGTAATTTGTACTCAAGAAACTGCATTTGTACCAATTTCTAAAGCAACATTACCAGAACTTTCAGTACCTGGAGTTAATGTACCTAATGCAATTTCATCTGCTGAAATTGCCATACTTAATGTTGGAGCAACAGTTGCTGTTACTTTTATTCATGAAACAACTCAAGTAGCTGTACCTGGAAAAGCTTCATCCCACATAATATCTTGATTAAGTGAAGAATTACCTGTTACAGTAGCATCACCAATTTTTGTAGCAGCATATGCACCACCTAATGTTGTTGCAGTAATTGCAGCAATAGCAGTAATTGTAACTGCTTTTTTTATTTTTGTTTTAAACATCTTATTGTAAGATTATTTTATAAAATATAAGTTTTCTAACTTATGATAAAATTATAACATATTAATAATAGTATTGTCAAATATAAGCACTATTTTTTTTTTAATAATCTAAATTTATTTCAAAGTCTACCTTTCAATTATAATTTCATCCTGCTTGTTGTTTTTCTATTATTGCTCATATTTTTAAAGTGTAAGTATAAGTACTTAATTTTCAATCAGTATTTATATCTTTTGTTTCTTCCATTAATATATCATCATTATAATCTGATAAACTTCAATTATCATTTTTATCATATCACATTCAAATTACTCAGTCATAATATGGAATTATTTCTCAGGAATCTAATTTTAAGTTTTCATTTTTTTTCAATTTAACTTTAAATCATGCTCAAATAGTTTTTACAGTAACAGTTATTGTATCTCAAAAAGTATTAGTGTCTGAATTTAATTCTCAAATATTTATAGATCAAGTTGATATATTTAATTCTGGTTTATCTATATAAAAAGTTATTTCTTTGTTTAGAGAAATATTTCAGTAATTATCTTTTATATTAAAATTGAATCTATATTTTCAATAATCTAAATCTTGAGTTGAATAAGTAGCTGAATTATTATCAATTGTTTCAGAATTTAAAGCAGAATTTGTAATATTATCCCAAGAAGAATTTCAAGAATCCCATTTTTCTAAGTATGGATTTGCTGTTGAATCATCTATTCAAGTTGCTCAAGTTCAAGAATCACTATAGTTAATTATTATATTATGGTTTCATCAAGGAAGTATTGCTCATGAATTGAAATTGATATTATCTATTTCAGGTGCTATAATATCAATTCACCATTTTAAAATTAAATATTCATATAGTCATTCTATTTCTGAAGAAGTTAGTGCATGATTATATGATGATATTTCTCAAATATATCATTTGAAAAAACTTTTTTCAAAACCTTTAGAAATAGTTCAATCTGATAGTTTTAAAATATCATTTTTAGTAGATCATAGTGATAAAGTTCAATCAGTTGTATATAGATTACAATTAAAACTTGTTTCAAAGGTACAAGCTCAATGAGTATTTTGTATTTCTATATTATTTAAAGTTCATTTTAATTTTCAGTTTAAATATGCTTCTATAAAATCTCATGTACTAGAATAGATAAATATAATTGTATAGATTTCATTATTAGAAATTTCTCATAAATCAATTGTTTGATTTGATATTGACCATTTTAATGTGTTGAAAGTACCTGCATATAAATGTCAGTTTTCTATTTGAAAAGAAAATCATTTCTCTTTTGTTGCTTCATCATAAATTGTTTGAAAAGTCTCAACATCATCAGATGTCTTAATAACCATAGCATATGATTTTTCAGTAAAATCTAATCAAAGTGAAATATTTTTATTATCTTTTAAATTTAATAGATCATTAGTTCAATCAAAATAAAGTGATGGATGTGAATTTATTGTATTTATTTTGTAAAGAGGTTTTTTATCTGAATTTATTTGAAATCAATTATTTGAATTAAATTTATCTGTTAAAATTGTAAGTGATGTTTCATCATTAGGTTCATTTGAGTTATCCTGATCATTATCTGTATCTTGTGAATCAAGAAAAAACACTTTATTTCAAATATCATTTGGAGATAAAGCATATGCCACAAAATTACCCATATTTATATAGAAAAATAGGATTATTAATAGAATATAAGATGTATTTTTTCTAAAATTCATTATCTTTTTTATTAAATATAATAATATATTAGCATATTTTTATAAAAAAATCATATAAATATAATAAAAAGATATTGACATTTATTGAAAAATATTTCATATAAAATAAAAAATAAAAACTTAGAAAAAAAAATTGAATTTTATTATTTAAAAAGTATTATAATAATTAATAGTTTTTGCTATAAATTTATAATATACCAAATTAAATATGAAAAAAATTATAATAGTATTATTAATTATCTTTATAAGTATTAGTCAAACTAATGCTTGGCTTTGATTAATTGCAGAAAGTTGAGATTTATTAAATATTTCAAAATGGAATGAATTAGTAAATAAAAAATTAGAACAAATAGATGTTACATGAACATGAAATATAGATGTTCATAATTCATGAAAATGAGTCGAAATTAGTTTAACTTGAGCAATAGAAAGTTCACCTATACCATATATTATTACTAAAAAAATTGTTGGAATAAAAGTTGAAACAACAAGGACTTTAGTTATAGATGGTGATAATTTTACTCCAAATTCAGTTGTTTCTATTCCTTGATTTGATTGAAGTATTGATTCAACTACAATAAATTGAATGTATAAAATTACAATTGATGTTACAGCAGGTACTAATACTGGTTTATATGATATAGTTGTTTCTAATAACTGAGTATTAAATACTGCTTTTATATGAAACTGAAGTAATTTAATAGAAGTGGTGGAAGATTATTTGATTGAATGAGATGATACCATTTGAAGAAAATATAATAATGGTACTTTTGCAACAAGTTGTAATACTTATAAAAATCCAAGTTGAGATTATGTTTATGATTGAGATATATGAAATTGAATATATTGGATTAAACCTAATTCAGATCCTGAATTTAAAGTATATTGTGATATGACAACTTCTTGAGGTTGATGGACTAGGATTTATTATCATACAGCTGTTTGAGATTATAAATTTATAACTGATCTTAAAGATCCAGAATATAATTTAGATAGTTGAGGTTTTTCAGAAGCTATGAATATTTTGGCTTTTGATGATATATTATTAAAGGAAGAGTGAAATGACTATACTTGGTCTCATTCTGCAAATTATTTTATGAATATTTATGATACTCATCCTGAATGGGCTAGTAATTATTGACATTGAGATGATTATGAATCACATTTAGTAATTAATTGAGATCCTAAAGCTCAAATTCTTTTAAGTGATAATGAATGAGCTAGTTCAAAAGATTTATGTTGATTTTATTTTGGTACAACATATTGAGAATATTGATCAGATAATAGTGATTGGAGTTGAAAATGAAATCCAGAATGTTTATTTTGAGAGCCAACTAGTACTTCAAATGCACCAACAGATGCATATTTATTTATTAGATAATAAAAAGAATATTTACAATTAATTAATAACTTTAAAAATAATTATGCAAAAAAATAAAGGAGCATTTACATTGGTAGAATTGATAGTAGTAATAACAATATTAGCAATATTGGCTACAATATGATTTTATTCATTTCAATGATTTGCAAGAGATTCCAGAAATAGTCTAAGAATATCTGACTTAAGAAGTATAGAAAAAGTATTATCATTATATAAAACATATAATGATGTATTTCCAAAACCAACAAATGGAACTTTAGTAACAGATTCATGAAGTGGATTATGGG
>Ga0256827_10002141_pt1 | contig 12742 bp, 10 predicted proteins | sample CV84metaG_FD_185977 | JGI IMG/M metagenome (GOLD analysis project Ga0256827, IMG submission 185977) | Hydrothermal vent microbial communities from East Pacific Rise, Pacific Ocean - CV84 | ecosystem: Environmental > Aquatic > Marine > Hydrothermal vents | place: Pacific Ocean: East Pacific Rise... | reverse complement strand
CTTACGTTGAATTCTATTAAATGCTACCTCAATGTATATTGGTGCTTTACCTTTTTTTAATCTATTATATCTGTTATAGACCAATTTTATATTTGTTTTCATAAAATGAGAATTAAATGCGGTTCAAAAATAAACAATATTATTTTACGAACCGCATATGAACCGCATTTATTTAACTTTTATTATTTTCAATTAACTTTAAATAAAATAAAAAACGTCTGATAACAAGTGTTTTCAGACGTTAACTACTTTTTGTTACTTTTGTTAACTTTAAAAAAGTGACCGCGAAGGGACTCGAACCCCCAACCCTCAGAGCCGAAATCTGATGCTCTATCCAATTGAGCCACGCAGCCATTTTTGTTTTGCAAAAGTATCTAAAATATCTTAGTCTTCATTATTTACAACTACTAAAAAGCTATAAAAAAAACCAAAAAATATTGTTCCAGCTTGTGTGTTAAGCATACTTTCAAATAGAAAATTTATAAATACCAATAATAAAAATGCTTGAAGAATAATATTTTTTCGTTTTATTGCTTCAATAAAAGGTATTATAAAAACTAATAATAACAAAATAAAACCTACCACCCCCTGCCCTAACCATGTTTCAAGGAATTGATTATGAACATTCATCTTTATTTCGATATTCTTTTGATAGTTTAAGTCTTCGTATTTTTTTAATAATACAGGTTTTATATCTCCTGTTCCAACACCAAATATCGGATTTTCTTTTATTGCATCTATTGTTGCATTCCACGAAAGTATTCTTAAACCGGTACTTTCTTTATATGTGTTCGGGTTATTAATTATTTTATTATAATTTTCAGTTACATTTAACATTATCTGTAACCTTTGATTTGTTTTAACTAAAACAACTCCAAGTATTAACAAAATAAATACAGAAATAACAGTATATAATTTAGATTTTTTATACAACAAACTAATTAATAAATAAAGAAAAACAAGAATAGCACCAACATAGCCACTTTTAGAATCGCTAAACAGTAGTGCCATGATATTAATAAAAATAGAGATTATTGGAATAATAATACTTTTACAAATTACTTTTTTGTAAGCATAAAAACTAACTATCATTGCAAAAATTAAATACATTGCAAAATAAGATGGATGCAACAAAACAGAAAAATTTGTATAAATAACATCATTAATATTTTTTGTATTTATAAAATTAATTATAGCATTAACTAATAGAGATAAGGAAAACAAAGAAATAATAATAAAAAAAAGACGTAATATATTATTGTAATTCTTTACAATTAAATCGGCAACAAACAACATTAATAAAGGGAAAATAAATAAAGATAATTTTATTTCAACATCAAATGCTGCAATATCTTTATTTGTAGAGTACAAAACACCTACAACATGAATAATATAAAAAAATAAAATTAAAAATAAAGATTTATTATATCTATAATTTAGCCGTTTATTTTTTATCGAAATAAAAAGACTTATTAAAGCAAAGAAAGCTATTACATACGAAATTTGATGTAATCCAAAAAATAAAAATATAAATAAAGCTCCAGTAATAATTGGAAAAATAATATCCTTAAAATTTCTAATCATTTAATAAAAATTAATATTTTCAAAAGTAGCATAATATCTACTTTAAACAAAAAAAATAGAATAAACACAAGCTGTTAGTATAAATTTAATACTTTTGTGTTTTAGCATTATTAAATAAATGAATAAAGAAAAAAAGATAATTGGCGGTTCCATAGGAAATTGTGTTCATATTGCAGGTGTATATGAATTTCTTAGAATTGCCGAACAACATAATCATAAAACAAATTTTCTTGGAGCAGCTATAAATGTAGAAAAATTTGTTTCTGAAATCAAAAAATTTGAACCGGATATTATTTGTATCAGCTACAGATTAACCTCAAATGGCTTAGTTTCCATATTAGATGATTTTTTTGACTTACTAAAAAAAGAAAAAATATTAAAAGACCAATTATTTTATTTCGGAGGAACACCCGAATGTATTGAAGTAGCAAAAAAACATAAAGAATTCAGCCATTTTTTTAAAGGAGAAGAAGATTTTGAAATAATAAACCAATCGTTAGATTTTTCGCATCAAATAGAGAGTAGCAAAACCGAAGAAACAAAAAAATCGTTATTCGATATAAAAATAAAAGAGAAAAAACAGGAAAAAACAAACAACGAATATATCTTACCAATGATAAGACATCATTTTGGACTTCCAACACTTAACGAAACTATTGAAGGAATAAAAAAAATAGCTGAAGCAAAAGTTGTTGATGTTTTATCTATAGCTACCGACCAAAATGCACAAGAATTTTTCTTTAATCCCGAGAAAATGGATAATAATCTTACCGGTGCAGGTGGAGTTCCTGTTAGAACCGAAAACGATTTAAAAGAATTGTTTTATGCAAGTCAAAGAGGAAATTATCCAAGATTAAGAATATATTCCGGCACACGAGATTTAATAAAATGGGCTGAAATGAGTCTCAGAACAATAAACAATGCATGGGCAGCAATTCCTCTGTTTTGGTATAGCGAATTAGACGGACGTTCTAAAAGAACTATTGAAGATGCTATTACAGAAAACATGAAAGTTATTAAATGGTATGCCGAAAAAAACATACCTGTAGAAATAAACGATTCTCATCATTGGAGTTTAAGAGAATCGGCTGATGTTACTGCCGTTTTCGATGCATATTTGGCTGCTTTTAATGCTAAAAACTTAGGTGTTAAAACATACATTTCTCAATTAATGTTGAACACTCCCAGACTTACAACTCCTAAAATGGATATTGCAAAAATGCTTGCAAAAATAGAGCTAATTGCAGAGCTTGAAGATGAAAATTTTAAAGTATTGAAACAAGTAAGAGCCGGATTAACACATTTTTCTACAGATATGGATATTGCCAAAGGGCAATTAGCAGCTTCAACTGTTTTAGCCATTGCTTTAAAACCCGAAATAATTCATGTTGTAAGTTATTCGGAAGCCAGCCATGCTGCAACAGCCGAAAATGTAATAGAAAGTTGTAAAATTGTAAAAGGGGTTATAAGAAATATGTGGAAAGGATTACCCGATTTAACAAAAGACGATGATGTTATAAAACGAAAAGAATACTTAATAGAAGAAGTAAGGAAACTAAAGGCCAAAACACTTGACTTTTTTAAAGGAGATGAAAAAGTTTTAACCAATCCATTAAATTTGGCAAAACTTATAAAAACAGGCTTTTTAGATGCTCCTCAGTTAAAAGGTAATCCTGCCGCACTCGGAAAAATAAAAACCATACCTAATAACGGCGGATATGATATTATTGATGATACAGGAAAAATTATATCTATATTAGAATATTATAATAAAATGTTATAATATATTATGGAAAACAAGATAACAATATTAGGTTCAGGCAATAGCGGATTAACGATGGCTGCTTTTTTAGCAAAGCATAATCATAAAATAACTTTATGGAACCGTAGCGCAAACAATATCAACAAATTAAGTATAGAAAATAATGTAAAAATATCCGGTTTAATAAACGGAAAATACAAAATTGAAAATGTAACAAGCAATATTGTTGATGCTGTAAAAAATGCAAAACTTATTTTTATAACCACCCCTGCTGATGTTCATAAAGAAATAATAAACAATATTGCAAAACATATTGATGATGATGCAATAATAATTCTGTCGCCGGGTAGAACATTCGGGATTATCGAAGCCGAAAAAATATTAAAAAAATACAATAAAACTAACATTGTAGCCGAATCACAAACAATTATTTTTACTTGCCGAAAATTATCAGAAAATAGTGTTAGTTTAATAGAGCTTAAGAACGATGTTCTTATTTCCACAAAAAAACAAGAAAACTTAGAAATTGTATTAAACAAAATACCAAACTGCATAAAACCATTTTTTAAACCTGCAAAATCATTTATAGAAACATCGCTTGGTAATGTTGGTATGGTTTTACACTGTGCTCCACTTTTATTAAATATTGGTTGGATAGAAAGTCCGAATACAAAATTTAAATACTATTACGAAGGAATTACTCCAACAATAGCAAATCTACTTCAAAAAATTGATAATGAAAGACTTGCTGTAGCCAAAAAACTTGGGATACAAATAATACCACTAACAGAATGGTTTAAAACATCTTATAATGTTGAAGGAAAGAATATTTATGAATGTATAAAAAAAACATCGGCATACGACAAAATTGATGCTCCTGATACAATAAATCACAGATATATTTTCGAAGATATTACAACAGGGTTAGTTCCGTTAGAAAATATGGGCAATCAACTTGGTGTAGATATGAAAGTTACAAAATTAATAATTGATTTGGCTAATGAGGTATTAAATACAGATTTTAGAAAAGAAGGAAGAAAGATTAATTTTGAAGATATCAAAAAAAATGGATAAAAAACAAGAAACATTAATACCAGTTATTTTAGGAAGCGGGATAAATGCACTTGGACTAATCCGTAGTTTTGCGAAAAAAAATATTAAAAGCATTGTTGTTGATAGTTCAAAATCGTACGCTTTTTTTTCAAAATATTGTAACGGAATTATTGTTTCCGACCCGATAAAAACCCCCGATAATTTTATTTTAGATTTAATAAATTACGGAAAAACTCTTAAAAACAAAGGTTTTTTAATTCCAACCAACGACGAATGGCTTTTCCCCATAAGTAAAAATCAAAAAGAATTAGAAAAATATTTTGTTTTTTCTATGTCAGAAAATAAAGTAATTGAAGATTGTTCTGACAAGACAAAACTATACGAATTTGCTAAAAAGTTTGATATCCCACACCCCAAAACATTTTTTCTTAATACAACCGACCAAATTAATGATATAAAAAAAGAAATTCCATATCCTTGCATACTAAAACCAACAATAACAGTTGGATATGTTGAAAAATTAAAAACAAAAGGACGTGTTTTTAGATTAGAAAATGAAAAGGAATTAGATGAAATTGTTGAAAAAATAAAAAAAGCCAGATTAAACACAATTCCTCATGTTTTACAAGAATATATTATCGGTGGGGTTGAAAATTTATATACAATTACAACTTATTCCAACAAATCGAATGATATAATCGCATACTCTACTGGACATAAAATAAGACAAAATCCACCCGATGCGGGAACAATTATTTCGGGTAAAGTTACTCAAGAACCTGTTTTGTTTGATTTAGCTCAACGACTGATTAAAAATATTAATTTCTATGGTATTGCAAATACCGAGTTTAAAAAAGATGATAAAGACGGACGTTTTAAATTAATTGAAATAAATCCCAGACCGGGAAAATGGAACTACTCTGTTACTGCAAGCGGTATAAATATGCCGTATATTGCACTAAAAGAAGCCGAAGGAGAAGCTCAAAAACCGATTTCGCCATCAAAACAAAGTTTAATTTGGATTGTATTTATCGAAGATTTCTTATTTTCATTATTTCTTTTCAAAAAAAGAGGATATAAAGAATTTTCTATCAGTTTTAAACAATGGAGAAAATCTATTAAAGGAAAAAAAATATTTCCTATATTTGACATAAAAGACTTAGGTCCATTTATTTTTTACTTAAAAGACTTAGCTAAATCGGTATAAATGACTGTTGCAAAAAAAACTATATTTGCTTTAAAATGGGTTTCAAGTTTACAGGCCTATACTTTTGTTAGCAGGTTAATTATAAATATTATTCTTGCAAAACTACTTGTACCTGACGATTTTGGGCTTGTTGCAATAGTAGTTATTTTTACCGAGCTACTTACATCTATTGCCGATTTAGGATTTAATGCAGCAATTATACAGAAAAAAGAATTAGAAAATAAAGATATTAATACTGCATTTATTTTAAATACCGTATTATCGGTAATATTAACAATTATTGTATTTTTTTCTGCAAGTTTTATTGCAAGTTTCTACGATGATATTCGTTTAGTTTCTTTAGTTCATTTGCTATCTTTCATAATCATTGTCAGAGCAATAAGTTCTGTTCAAATAGCTTTATGCGACAGAAATTTAGATTTCAAAAAAGTAGTTGTAATATCAAGTATTGCAATCACTATAAGCTCTATTGTAAAAATAATTTTAGCAATATACGGATATCAAGCAAAAAGTATAGTTTTAGGCGAACTTGTAAATCACTCAATTATAGCTATATTATTTTGGATAACAAGCTCTTGGAAACCAAACATATTTGAATTCAGCAAAAAAAGCTTTAAAAAATTGTTTTCTTTTGGTTCAAATATCATGCTAACAAACACAATAAGTTTACTAAGTCAAAAAGTAGATATTTTAGTTATCGGAAAATTAATAACAGCTTTTTATGTTGGGATTTATTCATTTTCTTTTATGATTTCTACAATAGTAGTTAGTTTCATAAATTCAATTGTAAGTCGCGTTATATTTCCGAGTTTTTCTAGAATTCAAGATGACAATAACGAAATAAAAGACCTTTACATTTATGCAGTAAAATTTATTTCAACAATTAGTGTTCCGGCATCAGTAGGTTTATTTTTTATCGCTCCTGAATTTGTTAGTTTATTCCTTAAAGAAGAATGGAGTGATGCTGTTATAATTATTCAAATACTAAGTATTTACGGTGTTTCAAACTCATTAGGAGGAATTCTATGGGGACAAGTTCTAAAAGCAAAAGGAAAATCTAAAATGGTGCTTGGGTTAACTATTCTAAGATTAATATCATTAATAATATTTATCTTCATAGGTTCAAAATGGGGAATAATCGGAATTGCAATATCTGTTACAATTTATGGTTGGATTTTTAGATTTGTTTATCAACATATCATCAATAAAACAATAAACATAACAATGTTAGACTATCTTAAATCATTAAAAAACGCCGGTGTATCAATATTATTTATGATATTAACATTGACTATTATAAGATATACGAAGCAAGTATTTAATATTAATGATATTATAATTTTTGTAGTTATTATATTTGCAGGAATTATTAGTTATGGTTTTGCTTATTGGTTATTTTTCAAAACTGATGTAAAAAAAATTATTTCAACATTTAAAGCTTAGTAATTGTATGAGGATAAAAATTCCAAATAATTATATAAACGAAAGAAAATATATAGTAACTACAATTATTACAGATTTTTTGGGTGTAGAATTAGATATTGAGTTTCATAATGAAAACAACTATATTATTACACTTCCAAATGATAAGAAAATAATAATTAATGATAATTTTTTCTCTAGTTTTATTAAAGAAAAAGAATATTTGAATAAGAAAAACATTCCCTCAGAAATAATCTTTGCTAAAAATAATTTTACTCCCGAAAAGGATATTCCTGTAATATATGGAAATGAAAAAATTGAAATTAATAAAAATAAAATTATTTGTGGAATTGATATTTTTGCTTCAACATTCTTTATGCTAACACGTTGGGAAGAATATGTTATAACAGAAAAAGATAAATACGAACGTTTTCCCGACAAACTTAGCTTAGCTTATAAAAATAATTTTCATAAACGACCTGTTGTTAACGAATATGTAGAAATGCTATGGAATATGATATATTCTTTAGATAAATCGGTAAAACGAAAAGAAAGAAAATATTCTGCCTACATAACTCACGATGTTGATGAAATAAGACGCTATAATAGTTTAAAAAAATACATTAAAGCAATAGCCGGTGATATAATACTTAGAAAAAACCCATTACTTTGGTTTAAAACTACATACAATTTCATTAGCTATAATCTAAAAATCAGCAATGACCCGTATGATACTTTCAATTACTTGATGAAAATATCAGAAAAATATAATCTAAAATCACATTTTTATTTTATTCCCAGTAAAGAAAACGAAATTGACGCAAGATATAATATTAATAGTAAAGTGATTAAAAATACAATTAAAAACATTTTAAATAAAAATCATTATATTGGAGTTCATGCTGGATATAATTCATTTAATAAACCTGAAGTTTTCAAAAATGAATTAAATAGATTTAATGAAAAGATTATTGAAGGAAGACAACATTATTTACGTTTTGAGAATCCTACAACATGGCAAATATGGGAAAATGAAAATTTAAAATTTGACAGCACAATTGGATTTTCTGAATTTGCAGGTTTTAGAGCAGGTACTTGTTTCGAATATAATATATTTAATATTATTACCAGCACTAAACTTCGATTAATCGAAAAACCATTAATTGCAATGGAAGGAGCTATAAAAGAAGAATTTACACAAACAGAAGAATTTATTGAAGAGTTTAAAAAACTTAAAGAAATAATAAAAAAATACGAAGGTAATTTTGTATTTTTGTGGCATAATAATAATTTAAACACTACTGAGTGGCAGAAATACTCAAAACATTACGAAAATATAATATCTATAATTTCACATTAACAATTGATAAAAATAAAATCTTACATTTATTTTTTTTAATTATTATTGCTATTATTCTCGAATATAGATATATCAGCTTTGTTCATGTTGAATATGAACGATTTAATTTCACATTAAATTTTAATTTTTTAAGATTATTTGTAGGGAAAACTCTTTTTATATTTTCATTTTTATTGTTTTTTATAAAACAAACAAAATTTATTTACTTCTCTACCCTAAGTCTAAATCTTTTTTTATTATTGCCCAACATCATAATTTATCAATATACAAATGCTCCAATTTCAATAGTATTACTTATTCTGTTTTTATTATTTCTATTATCAAGCAATATCTTCGATTTAACTAAAATAAATGCTATAAAAAATATACAAGAAAGAAAAATTATTTTTATAAAAGACAAGTTAAAATTACCAATTCTTTTAAGCTTGTCATTATTATTTTTATTACCGTTTATCATAAGCTATGGCTTTAATATAGATTTTAGGGTTTTCACTTTTAGCGAAATAATTTATGATATTAGAGAAAAAGCAAGTTTATTATCAAATATTTTTACAAATTACTTATACTCACCACTATCTAATTTTATTTTACCAATATTGATTATTTTTGGAATTATTAAGAAAAAATGGCAATATGTTATATTTGGAATTATCGCAATGACATATTTGTATGCAATAATTCCACAAAAAGGTACTTTTATGGGCATTGGCATCATTTTAATATTTTATTTTTTCAATGATTTTAATAAAAAAATATCCTTTTTCTTGACCACAATCACCGTACTACTTATAGCAACAATATTCTTCACAAATTTTTTACATATAGATATGCCTGAATCAATTTTTATCAGAAGATTATTTTTTATTCCGGCAGTACTAAACAATGCATACTTTGAAATATTCAACAGTAATCACATACACCTATCTCACAGCATATTAAGATATTTTATTGATTATCCATATTCTGTTGAACCTCCATTTTATGTCTCAAAAATATTTTGGGGCATGCCCTCAGATGCCAACAACGGAATTATATCAGATGGTTTTATGAATTTTGGAATAATTGGCTCTATCATAGAAATAATAATTGCAACAATAATCTTAAAATTTATAGATTTACTAAATATCTCATACAGATTTTTAGGCGTTATGTATATGATAATAAGACTTTTTATAAGTGGAGCATTATTAACCTCACTGCTAACTCACGGTTTACTGCTATTATTTTTAATTTTAATATTATTTTTAAAAGGTACAAATAATGAAACAATCGAAATATAACATATGTCACATTACAACGGTTCATAGTAGATATGATGACCGTATATTTTTAAAAGAATGTATTTCTTTGGCAAAAGAATACAATGTTTCGCTTATTGTTGCCGATGGAAAAGGAAACGAAACAAAAGATAATGTTAAAATTATTGATATAGGATTAAGACAAGACACCAGAATAAACAGAATTAAAATTGATGCAAAAAAAGCTTTAAAAAAAGCATTATCACTAAAATCAGATTTATACCATTTTCACGACCCTGAGCTATTAAGCATAGCAAAAAAACTTAAAAAATCAGGAGCAAAAATAATTTACGATGTTCACGAAGATTTACCACGTCAGATTTACGGGAAACCTTACTTAAACAAATTTAATAAACCAATAATATCTAATATTGTTGAAATTTATGAGAATAACACATCAAAAAAACTTGATTATATTTTTACGGCAACACCTTTCATTGCAAATCGATTTTTAAAACTTAACAAAAACACCATAGATATAAGAAATTACCCGCTACTAGAAGAAAATACAAAACCTGCTGACTTTTCTACAAAAGAAAATGAAATTTGTTATGTTGGTGGAATATCAGAATACCGAGGGATTTACGAACTTATTGAAAGTTTACAATATTCAAAAATAAAATTAAATTTGGCAGGTAATTTCGATGATAAAGAATTTGAACTAAAATGCAAACAATCAAAAGGTTGGCAATTTGTAAACTTTTACGGATTTGTTTCTCGAAAAGAAATTGCAAACATTTTAAATAAATCTAAAATAGGAATTGTAACTTTACACCCTTTAATAAATTATTTAGATTCGTTACCTGTAAAAATGTTTGAATATATGCTTGCAGGAATACCGGTAATAGCTTCTAATTTTCCTTTATGGATAGAAATTGTAGAAAATAATAAATGTGGAATAAACGCAAACCCACTCATTCCTAAGGAGATTGCTGAAGCTGTAACTAATTTAATTAATAACAATGAACTGATGATAGAAATGGGAAAAGCAGGTAGAGAAGCAGTTCTAAACAAGTATAATTGGAAAATTGAAGAAAATAAGATTATAAATACTTATAAAAATATATTGTAGTGGAAATTAAAAATATTGATATAAAAACTATTTCAGAAAAATCCGACTCAATATTTCTTTCTAAAGAATGGTTGGAGCTATATGATGATAATTTGAAATGTTACGGTATTTTTAATAAAGACAACAAAATAATAGGTGGATTTACTTTATACATTGAAAAAAAAGCAGGTTTTTTAAAATATTACAGAAACCCTTTTTACAACCCAACAATTAACTTGTTTTACGAAAATAAAGCTCAAAATAAAGCTAAACTTTTATCAGAGAACAAAAAAGTTTTATTGCTTCTTGCCGATTTTTTCAGCAAATTGCCATATCATATTTTTTCGGTTTATTTACCTAATAACTACATAGATACACAAGCATTCTTTTGGAAAGGATTTAAAGTAATTCCAAATTACACTTATTTACTTGATTTAAATAAAGATATATCCGAAATTGAAAAAAACTTTTCTACTGAACGAAGAAACGATATTAAAAAAGCTGAAAAAGATAATATAAAAACTAAACTATCTACAGACTATAATACTGTTGAAAATCTAATAATGAATACTTTTAACAGAAAAGAAAAATCTGTTGATAAAGACATGATTCATAAAATATTATTCAACTTTGCCAATAATAAAAACAGCTTTGCATTTGTTTCTTATAAAGACGAAAAAGCTATTGCTACTTCGTTTTGCATATACGATAATGAAAAGGTCTATTATCTTTTAGGTGGATACGATAACAATAATAAACATCAAGGAGCAGGGGCTTTGGCAGTTTTTAACGCAATAAAATATTCAAAAGAATTAGGTATCAAAAAATTTGACTTTGAAGGTTCCATGCTACCCGAAGTTGAAAAATATTTTAGAGGTTTTGGTGGTGACTTAACCCCTTATTATTCAATAAACAAAGCTAAACTACCAATTGAAATAGCTCTTAAATTTATCAATCGTTCTTTATACTAATATGAAAGTTATTATTTCTCACGACATAGACCATATTACTGTAAAAGAACATCTTACAGATGCAATTATACCAAAATTTATTATTCGAAATAATATTGAACTGTTTACCGGTAAAATTTCTTTTAAAGAATTTAATCTACGATTAAAAAACATTTTTAAAAATAAGTGGAATAATATTTTAGAAATTATTGATTACAATGAAAAACAAAATATTCCAGGAACATTTTTCATTGGAGTAAACAATGGAGTTGGTTTAAATTATAATTTAGATTTATCAGAAAAATGGATTGCTAAGATATTGGAAAGAGGTGTCGATTGCGGAGTACACGGAATTGCATATGATAATTTTGACCAAGTAAAAAAAGAATACGATACTTTTAAATCAATATCCGGCTTAAATAATTTTGGAATCAGAATGCATTATTTACGTAATGATAACAAAACTTTTCAAAACTTAGCAAATGCAGGATATATTTTTGATTCAACTGATTATGGTATAAAAAAACACTATAAAATTGAAAGTATGTATGAATTTCCACTTCATATTATGGAGGGCTACGAACTTGAAGCAGGAAAAAAGTGGCAATCTAAATCAACTAAACAAGCTGTTGAATCAACTATAAAAAAAATAAAAAATGCCGAAAAAAACGAAATAGAATATTTAACAATTTTATTTCACGATAGATATTTTGACGATTCTTTTATTTCGTGGAAAAACTGGTATAAAGAAATTATAGAATATTGCAAATCACAAGGATTTGAATTTATTAATTATAGAAATGCAATAAGTATTATAAATGATTAAAATTATTACAATAGCAGCTACAACATTAATCTTAAGAATTGTAAATTAAAAGAAATGTTAAACAGATACTGTAAAAATTTTAACATCCATTGCATATATTTACAAAATCACACTTAGCAATATTTTATAGGTTTATATTTCAGGTAATTAATAATAATAAATATACTATCTGTATACATATATTACATATAGTTATATTATATATTATTATATTTACAAACAATACAAC
>Ga0256827_10002140_pt1 | contig 12744 bp, 9 predicted proteins | sample CV84metaG_FD_185977 | JGI IMG/M metagenome (GOLD analysis project Ga0256827, IMG submission 185977) | Hydrothermal vent microbial communities from East Pacific Rise, Pacific Ocean - CV84 | ecosystem: Environmental > Aquatic > Marine > Hydrothermal vents | place: Pacific Ocean: East Pacific Rise... | reverse complement strand
TGATATTATTAATGGTGGGGTTGAAGGAATCAATCTTTTAAACATGTTTATGGAATATAAACATATCATTATTTTAGATGCAATTGAAATAGATGATGAGTGTGGAAGTATCTATCATATTCCATCCCATGAATTGACAGGGTATGGACTTAATTCTGGTGGAGCACATGAGATAGGAGTTTTGCAATGTTTTGATATTTTAGAACTTATGGATAAAGATATTCCAAAATCTAGTGTTCTTGGGATTATCCCTGAGATAATAGATGTTGAGATAGGACTTAGTGATTTAATCACTAATAAGTTTGACATATATGTAAAAACATTACTAGATATTTTAGAAAAAGAGGGAATCACTATAAATAGGAACTCTTCTACTATTACTTTATCTAACATAATAGAAGAGTTTAAAAATCCTAAACGATAGAACTTACTGCTTTGAATCAAATTATAAGGGAAGTATATGACTAAGCTCTATCTTTATAAAAATTAATAGCCATTCAGAAATCTTAAAAATGAATGAACATTCATATATTATAAGGATTTATCTTAGAGAGCTCTTAAATATTCTAAAAACCTCGAGAGTGCTCAATACTTGGATTTGCAAATATATCTAATATTTCATCAAGAGAGCACTCTTTATCTTTTTTAGTCATCATTATTCCTAAAGACTCAATTTTAGATAATACCGTATTTATATATGTATCCCAACTCTCTTTAAGCTCTGAACTAAGTGCAACCTCTACAGCTATAATATCATTGGGAACAATACTAATTACTGTCGTTTCTGCCATAGCTTCAGTAAGTGAACATATTTGTAACATTTCAGCTATTTCAACTTCATTCGCTGTCTTTTTTATAAGTGTACCATCAAGAAATTCATCCGTAGTTTTAGTACTGATCTCACCTACTCTTTTACTCTCATCAGAAGCTGTATTTATAATAATTACATCATCGAACTCTTGAAGAAGTGGCATCAGCTTAAACCCTAATGTACCTCCATCTACAATTTCAATTTCTGGAGTAAATATATAGTTCTCTTTTATATATTTTGCTCCGTAAAGGCCTATTCCTTCATCTTTAAAAAAAGCATTCCCTGATCCAATTAATGCAACTCTTTTTTCCATCTCTACTCCTCACTCTTTTTTAATGCATAATATATTTGACCGAGAGATATACCACCATCATTAATGGGTGTCTTACTCTGTATGTAATACTTTGCATCTATTTTTTGTAATTTTTTTGTTAGCTGTGACACTAAAACTCTATTTTGGAACACCCCACCACTCAAGACTACGGGTAAATGAGGATATTTTTGTGCTATCTCTATAATGATTTTTACTAAGGTATTTATAAATTTTTTAGCAATTTTCTCACTCGATTTGTCATTAATTGTCTCTGAGACCATTTTTCGATACTCTATTACCGAACCATTTAAAGTATAACTATATGTTGCTTTTGTTGTACTATACATACTTTGAGACTCTAAAATTAACCCACTTTCACCCTCATAGCCTAAAGCTTTTGTAAAGCCACTCAGTGCATAAACTCCATCAAATAGACGTCCTAAAGAGGTACTTTTAGGAGAGTTTACACCACGTTGATACATAAGGTGCAGTGTCTCTATCTCAGATCTTGTAAACGAATCTAACAGTGAGCTTCTCATCTGAAGTATCTCTGTAAGTGAATAAGATTGAAAAAGTAAAGAGAGCCCAACACGTTTAGGTTCTCTAATAGCTACATCACCACCCAAAAGAGGAAACTCTTCAAAATGAAATACCCGCTCATACTTTTCACGATTTGCTATAAAAACCTCTCCACCCCAAATATTGCCATCATCTCCATAACCAGTACCATCAAAACAGAAGGCAAGAACATCTTCATTTAAAGAGTACTCAGCCATACAGGAGAGAGCATGAGCATAATGATGCTGCACCTCTATGAGTTCTACATCTGGATTGTTTCGTATATACTCTCTTGCTAGATGTGAAGTTTCATACTTTGGATGCTTATCATACACTATAACATCTGGTTTAAAGTTATAAACTCTCTGCAGTGTATCTAAGGTTCTTTGAAAAAACTCATTTGAATCTATAGAGTTTAAATCACCAATATGTGGTGAAACAACTATATTATTCTCAAATGCTAAAGAGATTGTTACTTTCTGGTTCGCACCAAGCGCTAATATTTTTTTAGAAGCTCTTTTTTTAAGATGTAAACTATAGGGAGCATACCCTCTTGCCATACGTAGTGTAATTATATTGTTTGCACATGCTTGAACGACACTGTCATCACAGGCATTCACTATCTCTCTATTATATGTTAAGAGGTGTTGTACTAGGAGGGGCATTTTAGAGAAAATCTCTTTCTCTTGAACTATAATTGGCTCACCACTTAAGTTTGCACTCGTAGCAACAATGGGAAAGTTTAACTCTTTTAAGAGAATCTCATGTAGTGGTGTATAGGGCAAAAATACACCAATTCTATCAATACTAGGTGCTATAAGTTGAGATAAGATAGAGTTCTCTTTTTTAGAGACTATAACAATAGGTCTCTCCTTAGAGAGTATAAGTTTTTCATCTATACTACTTAAGCTAGCAATTTTTTTTATCTGTGTTATATTTTTAAACATTACAGCAAGAGGTTTTGTAGGTCTATGTTTATTTTTTCTTAAAAACTCTACAGCAGTAGAGTTTGTCGCATCACAAACTATATGAAATCCACCTACCCCTTTTATTGCGACAACTTCACCACTCTTAATAAGGGTGACTATTTTTGCAATCGCTTGAGAACCATCTAGCACTTCATCTGAAGAGAGAGTAGTATACTGGAGCTCAGGGCCACATTCATAACAGGAGATTGGCTGTGCATGATAACGACGATTGTTAGGATTAGTATACTCCTCTTCACATTGAGAACACATAGAAAAATTTTGCATTGAGGTTTTTACTCTGTCATAAGGAAGGTTATTAATAATAGTGTAACGTGGTCCACAATTTGTACAGTTTATAAATGGGTATTTGTATCTACGGTTACTTTTATCGTTCATCTCTCTTAAGCACTCACTGCAAAGAGATATATCTGCACTCAACATAGTCGAAACTTTACTAGAATGTGATTCATGTATCTCAAAAGTTAAGGAGTTTTTAGTTGCAATACTCTCTTTCTCGATAGAGTCTATTCGTGAAAGAGGTGGTTTTTGAAACTTTAAGTCTGATATGAAAAATTCTATATCTTCTATCTCACCTTCAATTTCAATAGAGACACCAGATCCATTATTAGTAACAAATCCATGGAGTTTGTATTTTTTTGCAAGTTGATAAACAAAAGGGCGAAAACCCACCCCTTGTACTATACCGTTCAGAGCAATTTTAAATCTTTTTTTAGAGGAAGACTCCGCCAACAACTGCATTCTCCTTACCTATCGGGTAATTTTTATTCACAAGAGGTGGGCTCATCTTCAGATTTCTTTGCATTCTTGAGAAAAGTGATTGATTTGCAAAATGAGTTCCACATAGTACAATCTCTGTAGCTTTTGTTTTCCCCTTTAATTCTTGAAGTATATCATTAAAATAGTCTCCAAAACTTTCAAAAATAGAGTAAGAAAGTATAGCCGTACTTACACCTGCAAGCTGGTAAGAAATAATACTTGCTAAAAATGCTGCATGATCAAAACGATTATCTTTGACATGAGTATCTATTTGTATACCACCCTTACCTACAAACTTCATAGCCTCTTTTGTAACTCCTCTCATAGACTCATCTTTGAGTCCAAGTAAAATTGCAACAGCCTCAAAAAGTTTTACAGATTCTTTTGTCTGTAAGGCTAAAAGTTTTGTATAGATCTTAGGAACATTTGTTTCTAAATTTGCAATAAGTCTATCTGAACCTTCACGAAGATTCTTTATATCTTCAACAATTTTCGAACCATCAAACTCTTTTGGAGGGACAATTCTCAGTACATTTTTACCATCATAGTATAAAAATGAGGGTTCTTCATCAAAGTATGCACCAACACAACGCTTATTAAAAGCATTATGTTCTGCGATTACAGAGATAAATGATGCTTCATCTTGTAAGAAAGTCATCTGCTTTGTATGAAATTGCTCACTTATACCCTCAAGTACATTTGCTTTATCTACACTGATAGAATCAAAGTTTTCCATGTTATCAAAAAGCATTTTCTCATCTTGGGGAAGTGCAACATACTCATGTGCTACACTCACTAAAGATTTTGCTTGAAAACTGTGTGAAGGAAAAGAAACACGCTCACCTTCTGCTATAAAAAGATCATCTTTATTTAAAAAGACTCTCATATCACTTTGAGAACGAACTTCTAAATCATAGTCCATTATCATATCTGCTTTATAGTTTTCATTACACTCTTCATAAGCTATATAATCGATACCAAGCTTTTGCAGTTCAGTACTCAAGAGAATAGAAAACCCCTCATCTGGATATTTCACATAAGATGTATTAACACCTAAAAGCTCTTTTAATTTTTCATTTTTTACTGAAACATTTAATATTGGTCTCTCTATACTCAATAGGGCATGGTACTCTTCTGTTATAAGAGAGAGATTATCTGTAATTTTTGAAGCATTTATCATCAAAAGTATTGACTCACTGTTTAATTTATCTGCCTTATAAAAAACTCTATAACCAAATGTTGTTTTAATCAATAACTTTTTATCATCATTTATAGCTTTAGCTGCTACTTCAAACATAGTTCTAAAGCTTCCCGAATCATTTGCATACCGCTCACTTGTTTTATTTACAAGTCGAACAGGTACACCACAATCATGACATGAGTTAATTTCATGCGTCTCTTTAAAGCCAACATTCAGTTGCTCATCTTGACAATTTCTACAAGGTGCCAAGAATTTAAAAGAACTATTTTGTCGTGTATAAGGATAAGATGTTACAAAACTATGATTTCCTCCACAACAACTGCAAGAACTAAATGGATAATAATATCGTCTAGAACTTACATCAAACATCTCTTTTTGACAAGATGGACATAGTGCCAAGTTAAGGGGGTACTCATTTTCTAACTCAGGAAGTTTATCTGGCTTTTCATCGTTTTCATAGCTCTTCGAAGATTTTAAAAAAAGTGATGCTGGTAACTCTTGTGCTATTGCTTCAAGACACTCTTGTAGCCTTTCATGTTCTGATGCAAAAGCACATACTATTTTTAATTTATCTTGTCTAACTGTTGCATTAATATTAAATCTTCTTACGATACTAACAATATAATTTTTAATGTATTTTTGTGTAAAGGAAGTTTCTATTTCGAGGACAAACGCCATTGTAAACCTTTTTTGAATATATAGAGAGAGGGAGAGATAAAGCCTAAGCTTTATCCTCTTTAACAAATTTTGAACCACCAACAACTATGCCAATATCACCTTCTTTCCAAAAGATAGTACGCCATACTTGATAGTAGATATGAAATACTATCCATGCAATAATCCACCACATTGTATAATGATGAGAAATACGAACATCCATAAGTGTTCCTCCACTTACAGGTATAGTCCAATCCGTTACTAAATGCAACATCCATGGCCACCAATTACCTATGGAACTAAGTCCAGATGCAAGCCCATGAACATATAACTGTAATCCCGTTAGTAGCATCCATGCTAACATGAGGTGAAATACTAAAAAGAATACAGTATTAAAGCTATCAGAATGTGTTGAATCAAATTTTTTGCGACGATTAAGAGTCACTAAGTTTAAAAGAACTTCAACAAATTCTTTAATATTTTTACCTGTTGGTAAGATTTTTTTATATGGTTTTTCAAATCTTGAAAAGAAGTACAGATAGGCTATTACTATACTACTAACGTCAAAGATTATTGCAATCATAAAATGAACCCATCTATTCCATGCCATTACATATTTTGCAACAGCAGGATCAGCGATAAATGTTTGATAGTATGGATGCCCAATATACAATCCTGTAACAATTGCGGCAATCATACTAAATGCAACAACCCAATGATTTAATCTCATAAAGGCTGTCATACGTTTAACTTGTTTGTGTCCTGCTTTCATTATAAGCCCCCTTAGATGCTACATTGAGTATCTATTTTATAGACACCTAGTTCTTTTCCTTTTGTATCTACCACATGCACAGCACAAGCAATACAAGGATCAAAACTATGAATTGTACGAATAATCTCTAATGGCTGCTCAGGATTTGCTACCTTAGTACCAATAAGTGCAGCTTCATAAGCACCTAATCGCCCTTTATAATCACGAGGTGCTGCATTCCATGTTGATGGTACAACAGCTTGATAGTTAGTAATTTTCCCATCTTCTATTTTCATCCAGTGACCAAGACCACCACGAGGAGCTTCCGCAAGACCTACACCTTTAGTCTTTTTACTTACTTTGTCAAAATCAAATTCTTGCCAAGTGCTATCATCACCAGCAGCAACATTAGCAGCTAGTTCATCTACCCACTTCATCATCTCATCTGCCATAAGTTCTGTCTCAATAGCACGAGCTGCTGTACGTCCAATAGTTGAAAAGAGTACAGTTGTCGGTAAGTTACCACGTTTTAAGAAGTTTGTTACATACTTAGTAATTAACTCATGTCCAGCTGCAACCCCAATTACCATACGAGCAAGAGGACCAACTTCCATTCTCTTATCATCATAGATTGGAGATTTAATCCAAGAGTATTTCTCATCTGTTTTAAGATAAGCCATACCATCTGCTTTTTTCTCTAAACCAGTATATTTAGGAATAGTAGTCCCTTCATATGGGTGTTGAGGGCCAGAAGCTTCATACCAAGAGTGTGTCACATCTTCTTCTACTTTTTCTGGATCAAATGGGTAAACTTTACTTAAGTCTCCATTTAAAACAACACCAGAAGGGAAAAGAAGAGCAGACTTATAAAAACCGGTATCATCAAGACGGAAGTCACCATAAGAGAGATAGTTAAGTAAACCACCACCAGTTCCACCTACACCTTTACCTTTCATATGTGCTGTAAATGTAGCAGAGCTATCAGTTGCTTCATCCGCATACATAGTTCCAGCCATATACACATCTGGAAGATATGCTTGTTTAATGAATTTTGTACTATCTTTTAAAAGTGTTTTAAAGAGTGCTATACGTGCAGGATTTTTAATATCTTGCACACAAGTTACACCACCAACCACAATAGATTGAGGGTGTGGATTCTTTCCACCAAAAATTGCTTGCATTTTAGCCATATCTCTTTGAATATCAAGAGCTTTAAGGTAGTGTGCAACACCAATTAAGTTCTGTTCTGGTGTTAGTTTATAATGCTCATTACCCCAGTAACCATTTCCAAAAATTCCAAGACGACCCTGTTTTACAAACTTAGCAACTCTATCTTGAATCTCTTTAAATTGTCCAGCACCTTCAATATATGGGTTAGTTCCTGAAACATTAGCCCACTTTACAGCCTCATCAGATGCTTTTTGAGGATCTGCAGAGAGAGCAGAAACAACATCAACAAAGTCAAGTGCATGTAGATGATAAAAGTGAACTAAGTGATCGTGAACATAAAGTGCACCTTGAATAAGGTTACGAACAATACGTGCATTTTTAGGAATAGTCACATCAAAAGCATCTTCAACTGCCTCAATACTTCTTTGGTAGTGAGTACCTGTACAAACACCACAAATACGCATGGCCAAAAGACCTGCATCACGAGGGTCACGTCCTTGAAGGATTGTTTCAATTCCACGGAATAGTGTAGATGATGTATAAGCATCTACAATAGTGTTATTTTCATCAATTATTGCTTCAACTCTTAAGTGACCTTCAATCCTAGTAATTGGATCTACTATTATATGTTTTTTTGCCATTATGCTTCTCCTCCATCTTCTTTTTTACCTGCTACAAAACTTGCTGCTGCATGGATACCAATACCGATACCTGCTGCTGTTAATAGCCCTAAACCAAATTCATCTACAGTTTTTTCAACTCCACCAGTTGGTGCCTTAATATTTGCATCTGCCATTGGGCGTTCATATGCATACTTGTCCCAGAAATCTGGTTCAGAACAACCTATACAACCACGTCCAACACCTACAGGCCAGTTAACACCTTCGTTATAACGGACTATAGAACAGTTATTAAATGTCATAGGACCTTTACATCCAACTTTATAAAGACAAAAGTTATTTTTTGCACCTTCATCTCCCCACTCTTCAACAAATTCACCAGCATCAAAGTGAGCTCGACGTTCACAGTTATCGTGAATACGGTAACCAAATGCAAACTTAGGACGTAAAAGTGAATCTAATTCTGGAACTTGACCAGTTAAAATGTAATGAATGATTACACCAACCATATTTGCAGGGTTAGCAGGACATGCAGGAATATTTATAAGTGGCTTACCTTTTACAACATCCATAACACCAACAGCACCAGTAGGATTAGGAGAAGCTGCTGGAACACCGCCAAATGTAGCACATGAACCAACTGCAACAATAGCAGCCGCATGTTTACTTACACGCATTAAGTGGTCATAAAAAGTTTCACCTTGTGCACCAATAGTACCAAATTGACCATTCATACCCATTGGAACTGCGCCCTCTACAAATAGAAGATATTTATCTTTAAAAGTATGCATTGCATCTTCTAATTGTGCTTCAGCTTGATGTCCAGAAGCAGCCATAATCGTTTCATTAAACTCTAAAGAGATGATATCTAAAAGGATTTCATCAATTTTTGGCCCATCAGAACGCAACATTGCTTCAGTATTTCCTGCACAATCAGAAAGCTCAATCCAAATAACAGGAGCTCTATTCATAAGTAATGCAGCATCTGCTACAAGTGGTGTAAATGAAGCTGGTAACATTAACATACCAGTTACAGCACTCGCCCACTTCATAAAATCACGACGATTAACCCCTTGATCTTCGAGTAAATCATCTATATCTAAACGATTCTTTGATGGTGTTTGAGTTTTTAATTCCTCAATTCTTGTTTGACATGATTGAAACAGTTTTTCATAATGAGCATCACCTCTGTTTGTTTCTACACGTGCACTTTTAGATGTAAAAAGCTTTTTTACACCCTCTATTCTATCCGCCATAGCCAACTCCTCTTCTTTAGTTAATGAATAATCATTCACTATGCTACAAAAGAATAACTTAAACAAATATTAGTTTTTTTAAATTCAGATTAAATTATGTTTTTCTTATATTATTTATGGACTAAAGAGAATTTTTAATGTGTTGTGCATACGGAGCAGACATCAAACGTACGGAAGATAAAGAGTGCTTCGGCTTGAGTCATTCCCTTCATAGCTTTCTGTGCAGGTGTTGGATTTGATTTTGAACTACTTCCTATATTGAATTGAGTAGGAGTAACTATTTTGTAGTCTTGAATCAGACCATCTTTAATATTAACACTGTGTAATAATGGTCCACGAGGTGCCTCAACAATACCAATTCCCTTTGCTGTAATTTTTGGAATATCTACACTTTTTAGGCATGATTTTTGGGAAATGTCTATCTTGGATAACAACTCTTTTGCATGTTCTAAAAGAGTTGCTAATTCAAAAACTCTAGCCATAACTCTTGAATATGCACTATCTTTAAAGCGACGATGCATATTTTTTACTATTGGTAGATTCGTAGCAATAGCTCTTGCTAAGGGACCTGTTTCATAAAAATCATTTTTATATTGAGCATTTTTTGCATATGAAGTTTGATCGGGAGAATATGCATCTACAGTATTTACATATTTTGCATCTATAGCAAATGGTCGTGTCTGTTTTAGTTTGGATGGTTTTGTAAATATATGCTCTCCAATAACTAAAAATCTATCATAAGATAAACCTTTATCATTCATCTTTATATCTACTAAACTAGCTTCAAGATGAGATATATCACTATTTAAAGTATTAAAATCCTTACATGATTCAAAGGCAAGAAACTTCTCAAGTGAAATACCTAGAGACTCTTTTTCAAAAAAACCTATTAACTCATCCATATAAGATTCTACTTTTAAAAGATCAATATTTGTAGGATCTGTTGTTATTCCACCAGGTATCATATATGATGAGTGAGGCCATTGTCCTGCAAAAATAGCAATAGCTTTAGAAGCTATACTTGCTCCATAAGCACCTTTTAAAGGTGTTTGTTCTCTAGTAGAGTTTGTTAATTTTGCAACTTCGGGAATAATAGTAAGGTAAATCCACTTAAAATGATTTTGAATTATTTCCATTACAAGTGTAAATTCTCTTATTATTTCAACTTTTTCACTCAACTCTATAGGGTAGCCTGCATTTTTATAAGCATCTTCAAGTGCCCGAACAGTTGCCATAAGATGAGCATGTCCACAAATGCCACACACTCTTGGGGTTATTACTAAAGCATCTAAGGCACTTTTTCCCTTTAAAATGGACTCTATACCACGAAAATGGGGGAAGGCAATAGTTGCAAAATCAACTACATCATCTTTCATATCAAAGAAGATAGAAGCCTCTCCCTCTATCTGGTCAATCAGTTGTTTTGTAATCAATGAGTTTTCCTTCTAATCGGTTAATGTGAAATGTCTTTGCTATTCCTGCCATAGTTAAATAACTGCGTTTAGGAACTCCAAGTGGAACATCTTCAGGAATCGACATATTAGTCTTTGTACTAAAGAGATTTTGTCTAGGAAAGTCTGGTTCTGTACAGCCAAAACATGGTGTTCCCACTCTTGTTTTTGAGCTTACTTCATTCCAAAGTATTTTATTGCAAGAAGCATGAGTCATTGGTGCACGACAACCTTGTTTATAATAAAGGCATCCCTCTTTCTCTCCAAAATTATCTGCATCTACTTTCCATTCAAAATACTCATTTCTCGTACATCCATGATGCGCTAGAGTACTATAAAGTTCAATTGGACGGTGTAAATCATCTATCTCTACTTCCCTTCCTTTTTCAATCATACTTAGTGTATATGCCAACCATTCTGGGTGTATGGGACAACCTGAAATATTAATAATTTTTGTTTGTTGGTTTAAAAGAGGTCCTGACTTCTCTTGCTCATTAAAAAGCAATCCACTGTTTCGATGGGGTGCACTTGCTTTAAACATACCTCCAAAACTTGCACAAGAACCTAAGGCTATAACATATTTTGCATTTTTAGCATAATATTCTACAACCTTAGAAATAAGAACATCATTTCGTTTCATAAGAGGATCATAAGTACCTTCAAAAATGAATATATCGCACTCTAAAGAGCACCTTGTAACACTATCAAAGTCTTTAGTAGAAGGAAGTGAAGGGTGAGAAAATATTTCAAATTTATTTAAAAGCTTGTCCAAGTTTTCAAGGTTTAAAAAAGAGTGGGTATTGCCATTACATGTAACACCTTGAAACCATATTATAGAGGGTTTTTTATCTTGTTTTGAGGGCATTATAGATATTTTGTGAAATTGATTCTTTGTACCATTCTAGAGGCTCAGGAAGAATCTTCTCGCCAAAGAGGAAAACCATACCACCGAGATAACCCATAAAAAGTCCAAATGCGGAGAAGAAATCTTGATCATGTAAGTCACCACACTCAACACCATCATTAAAAAACATCATCATCTCCGTTACAAAAGGCGATACACATATCATACCTTCACAACCGTCACCAAATACTTCACGGTTTGAGAGATAGACCCTTAAAAAATATTCTATCATTTCAGGTCTTTCATCTGCCATGTTAAAGTACATAGAAACAATTTCATATGTCTTTTTTTCTGTTGTTATTTCTTGATCATTAATTTTACGAATACTTTCACCTAAATACTCAGAAATATACATAACAAGTTCTTTTGCAAGTATATCTTTTGATGTAAAATAGTTATAAAAATTTCCTACACTCATACCAACTTTTTCTGCAATATCAGGAATAGTTGTAATATAAAAACCTTTTTCTGAAAATAGTTTTAAAGCTGCAGAAATAATATTTGTTTTTCTTTCTTCTTTTGAAATTCTTGCCATAAGTTATCTTTGTGTTTAAATATATATAGCTATTATATCTTAATCATTTTAATAAAGATTATAATTACATAGTTATAAATAGTTTTCTATTACAATTTACATACTACCATACAGAATAAACATCTTACTTGCAAAACATGGACTACTTTTGACATCTATAATTGTTTAATTTAGGCAGTTTGGTCTAAAAACCATCAACTTATATTTATTTAAAAAGGAGATGTTTTCTAAAGCCAAATACACTGATTGTAAATTTAGACTTTTAAGGAATATATTCATTATATTAAAAATTATAGTAAATTCTGATATTCAAATATTTTAGATTTACTTACAGAAATAGCTACAAAATCTGATCGACTGATATATTGTCAAGTAGAGGTGTTATTCTTTAGGTACTTTAATAACTATAAAGTCAAAAATGAAATATACTACAATTAAAATCATAATTATTTCTCCCATATAAATCTCTTTGCCCTGCTACTTTAATACAGATAATTTTGACTCTAGCTCTTCAAGAGTTTTTATCAATTCTTTATATGTTGGTGGATTACCAATTATCATACTTTTAGCCATATCTTCATTATCTACCTTGAAATTATGCTTTAATTCATTTGTTAGAACAATTTTATATTTACTGGTGTAGCATTTGAATAATCGGCTCTATTATCTTTATAAAAAGTAGATTTATACTCTAAAGAGTTTTATTAAAGATATGTTTTTTTATTTACCGTATCAATATTATTCATTCATCTGTTTTGGTGTTAGAAAAAAA